>Ga0065711_1027191_pt1 | contig 52838 bp, 30 predicted proteins | sample Hoacrofraction12_FD_59098 | JGI IMG/M metagenome (GOLD analysis project Ga0065711, IMG submission 59098) | Hoatzin crop microbial communities from Cojedes, Venezuela - Epithelial fraction 12 v2 (version 2) | ecosystem: Host-associated > Birds > Digestive system > Esophagus > Crop | place... | reverse complement strand
AGCCTGCTGTAGGTGACCCTGCTTCGGCAGGGGGGTTGGACTAGATGACCCACAGAGGTCCCTTCCAACCCCGAACATTCTGTGATTTTGTGAAAAGCTCTGTGCCCTGCCCTGCAGACCGGCACAGGATTGCTACCAGTTTTGCTTTTGTTGATCTTTTGTGCTCATTTAATCAAGTGTAAATGTGAATAAGTTTGTTGCTACAATTAGGGTGTTTTAGTTATGAATTTGGATCCCAAACTGGATTGGAATTTGAACTTTCCAAGATACTAGGACATTTGATGTTAAAGCTTTTTTTCATCTAATTATCAATAGTTTGGTGAATCATGGAGTTTATCTAGTATGGTTTATAAGTTAGTCGAAGAGTTCTTGAGTGTAATACTGATGTAGAACCCAGGCATGGTTCTGAGACATTATAAAGGATAAGAACTGAAGCTTTGCTCACACAGATCAATAATGGTTCATATGTCAACGTTAATTGACATATCAGCTATGCATTGTTTCTAGAGGAAGGTGAAAACTTGAAGCTCCAAGTTAGTCATGACTAGCTAATTGAGTCTGGTAATAATAAAGCAGTGGCACAGGATGATCTGTGAATTTCATCTGATAAATTTTCTGCTATGATTGGCCCAGGTGGTATATCATTAACTTGTCTGGCTTGTTCTGTGAAGATTTGAGTTAATTCAGATCCCTCCATGCGAACCCCAATTTTTAGAGGGTGAACTGGGAGCTTTTCGAGTCTTGCAGTAGGAGGTTGCCACAAACACGTTGGGCAATCTGGACCCTGATACATGCCAAGTGTACTGTCTTGTTTGCTTTTTCTGGTATGCTCTAATGGAAGAGAATTGTGGTTCTGGTGCCAGACCAGCTAAGGTTCAAAACCAATATGTCACTCGTGGTAGGTATGAAGAGTTTATAAACAAATTCCTATATACATTTACAGCTAGTGCTTCTCCTTTGGTTGGTGCTCAGGTATTACAGGAGAATTCCTCTGTGTAAACTGGTAGAAAAGCTCTTCTTCCTGGAGGAGACTTTTGGATAATGTATGAAAATGTGTATTAGTCAAAACAAAAGAGAAAGAGACTGCGCTGCACAGAACTGGTTCTGTGGGACTCTTTTAAGCATTGGGGGTGAGCCAAAGAAAGGGAGAAAGAGCAGCCTGGACTCTGAAGGCCTTAAGTATCTGCTGTCTGTTTTTGCTGTGTCCTGGAGCTAACAAACATGCTGTGAATGGCATCACCCTTGGTGCATTTCAGCAATTTTTATGGAACTGCAATTACTGTCTACAAAAGCCACATCTTGAAGCTGACCTTGTGCATGTGTAAAGGGGTTTATCACAGTGTCATCTTGGCAGTTGGTTAAAAAAACACACACCAGGAAACAGTTAATACTACCAACGGTACCAGCTCATTCAACGTGTCAAGGCTGTCTTGGTATCCTTCCCTGTTGGCTCATGGAACCAGCAGTGCTAGCAAAGGAGAAGGTTCCACCTGATCAGGGAGGAGAGGACTGCTTGGATTGTGCTCTACCCAGAACCTCCAGTGACATTTTCTTTCTATCCCCTTGTTGGGTGTGCTGCAAAGTGGCTTGAGTTACACCCCCACCAAATGCAGGTTTAAGAGAGCAAATTGGACTCATGGGACAATCAGATCTGTGGCAACAAATGTGGAGTTTGTTGGGACATTTATGCACATGAGAGGTTATGTGATGGAAGGAGTGGTGGGAAGTGCCTTGGCAATGCTGCTGAAACAGCAGGTAACAAGTTAAGATACGGCTGCATCCATCTGGAGTCCTGACTAAATATTCAAAATATTCCAGTCGATTCACTGCAAAGAATGTGATAGGATGGCCAGTGGGAAAGGCTACTGCTGTGTGAATTTGTGACAGCTGGATGTTGCCAACGGGCTTCTGATAGTCTGTCACAGTACAAAACCGTGTGATAAGAGGTGGTTGATAAGATAGGGACTTTCATGGCAGAGAATCCTCTTGCATTAGCCCAGTCTGCAAGGCTGTCAAGAAAAAGTCTCCTCAGAACAGCTGAGCATACTTCACATTCAGGATTATTTTAAGCACCTGTTTACTTCACTGGGCATAAATCTTGGCACACAAGTAACACAAAGTTATCTTGATTGTCTGCCTAGACTAGAATGGAAAACAACACATGCAATTTAAAGCTAATAGTGGCAATTTTGTTTTCCTTAGCTGACAAGTCTGTCTCATGCATATGTAGCATGTGGTTTTCGTTCAAACACGTGGAGTCAATATTTCTATTTCTTTTGTGAATGTTAAGAGGGGTTCTATGCTGGAAGTCACGTTAAATCTCTTCCAAAGATGGTGGATGTTTGGCTGCAGATGGGACCAGCCAAAATACAGGATTTCTTTGAGCTTTGGGACCCTCTGAGTCCTACATAAATAGTGAATTACAAGTTTTCAGTGTGCTGGTTTCAAGCAGAACAAAATGTTCTCATGATCAATAATAGATTTACATTGTATGGTTATATTCAGCTTGTTCATCTGTGTTCTAATCCTCTTTCCTAGTAAGTGAATTTGAAATCTTTCATTGACTTCAGGAATACACATTCACAGATTTTAAGGTCCTAGGGGACCTTTACCGTTGACTAGTCTGGCTTGATGCGTGGCAGTCTGGTTAAACCCTTTCACCTTCTCTTCTTGCAACAAGCTGACTAGTGATTGAATGGGAGCTTGTCATTCAGAAAAGCATCTGTTTCTCATTTAAAGATCCTAGCTGATGGAAATCTTAGCAAGTTGTGTGGTAAAGTAGGAAAGTTTCTGTTTTGTTTTCCGTTTTGTTCCTCTCTTTATCTTGCTCAACTACTGTTCTTTTAAACTGAAAAATCCTTTCTTTAACTTTCTGGGAATACTCATTTAAATATGATGCTTTATGCTGTAAAGGCAAAGTTATCCGAGTTAGTGAAAGGCAGGTAGATAAGACAGCAAACAAAATATTTATTGAGATCAAATTTTTGTACATGGAATCACTGCGAAGTGAGCTCAACGAGTCTCTGGACCAGCCTATGGGCTGTGAGAGTATAGAGTACTGCTTAGGAACTTGTTCCGTTGTGGTACTTAGAGCTTGAAGAACTCTAGGGTGAGGCTGGGCTCCCTGCTGAGGTGATCTGAGTATTTAAGATTCCTAGAATCAGTGGACAAATAGATCTATAGTACAAACATAGCAGTACAGAGCATATTGGTTGGGGGTCATTTGTCTGTCAGTGCTACTCCGACATTTCCAGCAGAGTTTCTTTCTGCATTTAATTAATATTTAAGATACCACGTGCAGTAAAATCTGGTTTTGAATCTGTCAGAATGTAGCCATCAGTCTGATGTATTTGGCAATGTGACATGTGGTTTAAAAAAACCAAACCAACCCCCTAAAATGCAGTAACTGAACAAAACCAAAATATTTCTTTAATTACAATATCTACGTAGGCTGATCCTACTCCCACTGAAGGCAATTCAGTTTCTTTCTGTACAAGGATGCTGGGGGAGGTGAGCAAGAATTGTTTCGATGGGTTAGATATTGAGCTGTGAATCATATTGTTCTGGGCATCAGACAAGAGAAGATGTTATCCTCACCCACAGGGTTTGAAAATATTTTAAGAACAAATCACAGCAGGTGAGTGTAACAAACCACTGGAGGAATGACATGTTGGAGGACAAAATCAGAATCAATGACAACAAAAGGCAGGAACAGTAAAAAATTCTTGCTCTGTGGCCAGCAAGAAAGGCTCATAAATGAGCATCGCCCCACCAGGGGTCTGAGTGCAGAGAAATGATTCCTTGCTCTCTGACGTGTGAGACTTGGTTTAATCCAGAATGTCCTCCAAACTCTTACCCCTTATCTCCCTCTGATCCCAAGTTTCTGCCAGCATTGCAGATATACAGCTGCAGTGGAGTATTTTGAAGTGACTGAAGTAGGAATTGGGGCTATTGGTTTGAACAGGATAAGAGTGTGGATTGTTCAGGGCAGCTTCTACTGCGTAGTGGGAGCCACTTTCTGATAAAGTTGAGCAAAGGTCTGACTTTGAGAATTAACACAGGCTTAAGTACTTCGCTAGAAGTGTGTGGAGCTGAGTGGCTAAATGCTTTGCTGAATGAAGGCTTAGGCCTGTGTTTTGTTTCTTACTTAACGTCCTGAAAACAAGCCATTGGGCCAGACTTTTAATTGTTTGGTGTGAGTACATAATGGAGTGCTTCTTGGATTCTTTCAAGAAAACTTGAGACATTTTCTTTAATCTAAGCACAGAATATCTCAATAGTCTTTAACCACCTGGAAAACTATTCCGAAGTCTTTTCTCTGTGCCTGGGTATCTTGGAAGCTGATTTGGAAGGATTTACAGTGGCCATTGGCACAGCTCTGAGGAAGAAACACAACTTGACAGTGAGGATATGAGTTGCTGGGGAAGGCTCTTTGCCTGTGAAATGGCTGTGAAAGGTCTTTTGTCCATGGGATACTCGTAGTCACAGGCATTTTGGAATTATCTGCTCATTTATGTCTGTTTACCAAACTACGACAGAGGGATATATATGCTTACTCTGAACCAACTGCTTATGAGAGCGCCATTGTATGCTCCTACTTGTTTCTGTGTGTGCAGAAGGTGAGGGAACAGGAGCACTCTGCTCTGAATAGCAGCAATGTGAGTGCTGCATGATTTACAGTGACATCCCCAAACTAGAAGAATAAGCTCTGTTTCCTTGTAGCTTATACCCAATGCAGGAGTGAGATGTGCAAAAAATGAGCAAAAAATGAGCAGTTGTGTCTTGTAGCAACAACTTTTTTGGATGGTTCTAAAAATGTGGACTTAAATAGGAAGTATGAACCTTGTCTCTTTAGAATAGCTCTGTCACGTGTAAAAGGCATAAAATTGAAGCAGTACAGAGATTGTGAAGGTTTCTTATCAGTAAGAAAAAAGCCTTACACAAATGACCTCTGTTTCAATTTACCCTTCAAACTGGGAGTGATTGATTTAAATAAACTGTAACTGTTGTACTTAGGACTTGCACAACGTAAGAGCCAAGAATACATGATTACATTCTGGCACACAGTGAATTTGGAAAAGTCTCTTGATACTCTATTAATAGCAGAAAAAAGGAAGACAAGCTCTGTGGCCATTTGGAGGCAAGGGCAGAACTTTGGTTTCTGATAACTGGGCAGAGGTTGATGTAAAGTCTAATTTTATGTCTAATGGATAACTGTTAATAGTATTGCTCACTAATAGGATGGAGCTAACTCAAAATGTGCAGAGAAAATTTCTCCTTGGTTAGAATTTCACATTCCCACGCTTAGGATGGCTACTAGCGTAACACCAATTGATTTAACGTTAGCAGAGAAGAAAGAAACTTCGGGATGATTGGTACTTGCTGTCTGTCCTGCAGCACCTGTATTGGTTGTGCTAGGGTTTCCACTATTGCTTTTTTTATCTGCAAAGTCTATTACTGGTGTTGCTTCTGCCATTCTGTCTGCTCATTTTCTCTGTCTCTTCTAATACTAAGGAGAAGGGACAGAGGTCAGTTATTCATGGTCAATAAAGATGAGACGCAATTTGGGGGGATGTCCAGAATTCAAAACTCAAGTACAAAACACAGTTCTTTCTGCTTACTACTAATTTTGTTTGCCATTTTTGATGAATGCTTTATTAAGATTTGCTTCAGTGTGCCATAGCTGAAAAACTCTGATGTATATAACTTATAAACTTTTCTCTGTCACAATAAATTCAAGGAATCATTGTGTCTACGTGACCAAGATTGCTGAACTAATGTAAGGGGAATTAATCAGTGGTTCTGCTCCCTGCTTTGGAAAAGAAGTTGTGGAAAGATCAAACTTTCTCCTTCCAACTAACGTATCTGTATTGTAACACATTCTGTGTGTAACAGTACCTTTCCCTTATTGCAGGTGGTGGAAAAAGATGTGGACCCAGAAACAACTCTGCTAATCTATCTACGAAGAAAATGTATCCAGTGTTGGCAGAAACTGCAGAAGGCTTGAAATGCCTACAGCATTTCAGAATTGTTTACTGTTCTGCCTGTCACTTGGGTGCTAGGCAGAGTTTGTGCACAGAGTATAAGAGGGAGTGCAATGCATTGTCTGGTATTTCTTGCTAGCAAAGGTTACAGCTGGTATTTCAAGCTTAAACAATAGCAAATTTTACATAATATATTTAAAATAAACTTTAAATAATTTATTAATACTTTGAAGGGAAAACTCTAAGAATAGCTAGGAATTAGAATATGATGGAAAGAAAGCAATATGGAGACAATAAAATTGAAGGAAATTTAGGTTTGTTCCATGCAAATTGTAAAGAATTTTCTGGCTAAAACATTACGGCCACTTGAGCTACTTACTGTATAATCCAATGATTTGGGTATTCTTGGATATTGACTATCCAATAACTTGATTATCCTGTGGCCTGTTTATCAGATGACCCAGGGATGCAAACTCAGAGGCAGGGGTTCCCACCGCATGCTATGGCCATGTTTACAGGAGTGGATGCAAGCAGTCACGTTTCACTCCTGTGTGAAACTGGTCAACACATGAGTCAGATTAGATCCAGGAGCGGGGTAGCTATTACTGTGATGACCAGGCTGGCTGTACTAGGTCTGGTTCGGTAGGTAGTGTCATTCCATGTTTTCAGGGTTTTGGTCTGACCAGCTGGGTGTGTACATATGTCAAACTGTTCACATCTGTGTTGGTCTATTCCTTAAAGAATCATGCATACTCATTTCACCATGCTGCCATGTTCTGTTTGTCTAGGATCTGAAAGAAGTACGGGGATATAAATCACACTCCTCTTTGGGTAGTGGCATGACTCTTGTGCCTATGTACACTTCTTGCTAGTAGACCTTCTATGTCTAAGCTTGTTGATATCTAATGTGTGTAGCTTCACAAGGAGATAATCTAATCTGAGCTCTTCAAACCCTTCTGATCATCTGCATGAGCATTCTGGTGAACTTATTTTGTAGATGCCTGGCTAGGGTCAGATAAATATTTTGAGAAACATGTTTTATTGAGGCAGATTAGCACTGTTGTCAAAAGAAGCATTGGATGGTGTAAGAAAGCTATATTTCTGCTGAAGCAAGCACATGATTGTGTGAAAATAGTTGGTTCCAGAATCTTTGTAGTGAAGGCAAAGATTATTTGAGTACCCTTTATCCTAGGCTTGTGGGGAAGCAATAGACATCAGGTTGATGGTCTCGGTACAGGCATGTGTCCATTGCCTCTGAAAGCAGCTGTACTTTTGCCACCAAAAGTGTCTCTGCATTGGCCAATCCCCTTCACAAGAAAAAACACCAGTCTAATTACCTTCTAATGAGTGAAGGAACCCAAAGCAGAAGTGACTTGAGGAATCTTCTCCTGAAATCCCTTTGCAGGACATTTGATGTAATTCCTGATTGAAAAGTACAGGCACGCACTCTGCTGCCTGTGGAGAAATCTGCTTAGGCCAGTCCGTACACTTTGTGGATTCCCAGGTGTCTGTGCAGAGGTTCTGTGCATCTCCACTGATTCTGGCTCTCAGTGTCTCCTTCCTGTGATTTTATGAGAACCAGGCTACTGGGGAGCGTGCTTGGCTGGTTTTGTCCCTAGTCTTCCACGTCACTTGGGAAGTCATCATAAATGGGGCCAACAGAGAAGCTAGGGTGGCCAGACCATGACTCATGAGATGCAGGTAGTTTGCAAGCAGTTCAAGTGCAGCTCCCATGTCAGTGCTAAACTGTGGCACTTGTAGTATTGCGTGACTGCCCTGCCTGGGCACTGCCTAGGTGGCAGGAATCACCAGGTGTAAGAAAAAGTCAACCACCACTGGGTAGAGGTGTCTCTGTGATGTGGCTGCATGCCTGAACAGCTCCTGTTCAGCAGTTACTGAGTGCTTTGTCTCCCTTATGTCATTTCCTTTTCTGGGTCTAGTGGAAAGTGGGAAGTAGTTCAGAACTTTTTTGTTTATTCTAAGAGTCTATTGGAATGTGGAGTGCCTCGTTGTTAGGGCTGTGGGTGTTGATCTCAAAGTTTATATGCCAGCATTTGAAACTTTGCTGAAGTTAAATTAAGTTATTAAGCAGAAAAAAGAAGTGCTTCATTTCCAGCAAAAATTTGTTGCTAAGCTTTGATTGACATCTGTTTGAGCAGGCTTCTGCCAACAGTCTTTGTGTTTTCCTTGATTCCTGTTCTCTCAGTGGGCCTATGTGGAACCAAACTAGGCTGTGGAGAAGGTGGATGTGGTGCTTGCACTGTTATGATATCCAAGTATGATCGTTTTAGGAAGAAAATCCTGTATCCTTTGCAATCTGAACTCTTCAACAGAAATGAAATGGGGACAGATCCAGGTTCTTGACATTCTAGGCATGGTACTATTTAAAAAAAAAAAAAATTATGTAATGTATGTTTCTGCCAAAATGTAATTCTTCACTTTCAGAACATAAACTCAGAAGGCTAAGATAAGAAGGTGTTTCTTCCCACAGCATTGCAGTGCTGATGGAGAACTATTTCATTTTGCCCTGAAATATCTGTGCTGACTCTAGCATGCAAACTATTTGCCTTTTTCCAATTCAAAAAACCTTTATGTTCCTTTCTTGCAAAGTAATATAACTTTTTTCTGTGATGACACAAATGATGATTACTGTGATAAAATCTTTATTGCTATTGTATTACTACAATATCTGGTTTCTGTATGCCAGCAGACATCAACTTTTTCTCTACTTCTGTTTTAACCCTTGAAATGGCTCTTATTTCCTGAGACATAAACTTTCTTCCTGTTCTTTCTGTAATTAATTGAAGAGTGAAGCAATGGAATCAGACAAAGAGAGGAAAGGAGAGAGAGGATGAGGCACAGGGACAGACCATATTGTTGTTTTTTTTTTTATTGTGGGGAAAGGAAAGCACTGAAATTTTCGATATATTTGGAATAATGCTTGGAGATACTTTTAACTTGGGATCATCTAACTTAGTGGTTCTGCTTAGTAATGTGGCCTTGAATATGATATCTTTAGGGTCATTATTCTCTCTTGATAGAAATGAAAAAAAGTAGCTAGATCCTATAAGAATTTTGGCAACATTATTCTATTTTACCTTCAGCCTGGACTTTTTCCCCATGTGTACCATCTCAAAATGTCTTCCTGGGTAAAAGGCCAGGAGCTCTGTGCTCTTATGTCACGGTGAGTGGGCCAGGCCAGCTGTATAACATCTTGGTATTTGTAGCCTGCCCCTATAAATCACTGACATGGGTTCTGTAACTTCACATGCAATGAAGATGTTTAATTTTGTTATTTCTAGGTTAAATCCTATAGTTCATACTCAGTTTAAAATTCAAGTGAAGTTGATGAGTACTTTGGCTGAGTAGTATATGGCTTGTAACTAACACTTGTATCACATCTGTTTAAGTTCTCCTATTGTGTCCACTGCTACAGTTTGAGTACTCTTCAGTCCTTCTGTTCCCTTTTTCCTTTATTGAGCAGCACTGTCAAGTGAAATGACCTTAATTTATTATTTTAGCCACCATACTGCCAACGCTTGCCTCTTCCCTGTCTGTGCCCTGCATCATGTAGCTGTAACTACTGTTGAAGGCATAGGAAACACAAAATCCAGGCTGCACCCAGCCCAGGTAAGCTATTCATACTGGTAACTTTGAGTCCCTCTATCCATGTTTTCTTCTGATGTTAATTAATCCTGTTCCAGGGTGTTGGGACTTCTATCATAATGTTAAAGGTGAGAGTCTGACTTTCCACATGAGTAGCCTTTACTTGCAGGAACAACTAACTGCTGGCATCAAATTCCCGCATCAATGCTGCAGCTCTGTTATGCACGAACAGTTTAACTGGTGCTATCCTGGCTGAATTGCTAATGCTTTTCTTCTAGGCTGTGTGGCTCTATTTGGTCCACATCCTGGACCAAAGCCCACGAACTGGAAAGACATTGTGGTGAGAGCCTATATAATGACTTGGAGCCAGGAAATCTGAGTTAGGTTTTGGTTCTCCTATGGCCTTCTATGAATGACCTTGGTTTCTCATCTTGTGTAGTAAGGAGCCTTCCCTGCAGTGGTGCAGTAGGATTTGGTCAGCAATGTCTCTGGAGTCCCAAAATATTCTTGGTGGAAAGGAGTGACAGGAATGTGAAGTCTTGCTCTTCTAGGAAGGTGCTATAATGCACTTTTTACAGAAGCAGACTTGCCTCAGCTTTGTCAGAGAGATACTGCTCCTTTAAGGGAAACTGATTCATCTCAGTTTGTACAGTGGGTAGGACTTGTGCCAATATCTATCTGAGACAGTAAACCACAAGGTGAAAAATAAGTTAGACACGCATGAATGGGTGGCAGTTAGTCTGACCTTTGTTTGCTTGTTGTTTTTTCCCTACCTCTCCTGAAGATTCTAACAGCTAAGCTTTGAAATTCAAACTAAGGTCTGTACAGGTAGCCCCAGCCTTTCTAGGATGGTAAATCTGAAGAACTCCTGATCTCCTTGGAAGCTTCTAGTCACCTTCAGTTATGCTGGGAATTCAAAGCCTAAATGCAAACTTTTCAGGGTGTTCTCTTCTTTGAAGTCTGCTTCACAGATTAATTGACCATCTCATCAGAGAACATCTTATAATAGTCTCAGCTCTTCTGGTGAGATTGACTTTTTTAACAGAGACATTACAGAAACAAGCACAACCAGGGACTTGCCTTGAAATTATGAGCTGATGGTTGTTTTTACTTTTTCTCAGGAGAGAATAGCAAAAAGTCATGGGTCCCAATGCGGCTTTTGCACTCCAGGTATTGTCATGTCCATGTATACATTGCTTCGCAACAATTCTGAGCCCCAAATGGAGGACATAGAAGATGCTTTCCAAGGTAATACTCATAGCCCTGCAGAGATGCAACCTGTTCTGCTTTCATTACATCTGCTTCACCGAATGGGATGGAGGTGCACCTTTGTTTAATGTATTTCGTTAAAGACAGCTGGTTGTTATGAGGTTCAGGACTAGCTTTTCCACTAGCAGACTGGCCAGGTGCTATGAAGTGAACAAAAATGGCCTGTGGAAAATCTCACAGAACCTCATTGTTTGTCCTGAAGCAGGGGCAAGTGCCCTCAGTCTTGGATTAGAACTCCACTAAGTTTAACACAGAGCAAAAGGTGGCCTGTTCCCTGGGGGGCTTAGAAGAGCCTCCACATCTGCTTGTTTATTCATTGCTGTCACAATTGCCTGCAGAGGTGACAGAGAGCATCTGGGCCAGCCAAACTCAAGTAAAGGACCAAGACAGCAATATACATGATCGAGTGGGGCAGGATCCAACTGTGTAAATCATCTGAGAGGATGCTGTTATTGCTGAGGTTAGAGCTGTTACCATGCTTCCAGCAGTGACCTGAGAGGAAATCAGATGCAGGAGTAAAGCAACCTTTTTGTAATTCAGGAGACTGGATAGTTGGTGTACTGATTAGACTCACACAACTGAGGTAAATGAATACTGAATAAGGCAGCTTGATATTTTTTTTTTCCTAAATTAGTTTCAATTTAAAATTTCAACAAAAAGTAATGGTAGGATTGTTGCAAGATTACTAATGAAATTTTCCTCCTCCCACTTTTTTCATTAGCTTTATCTAGATTTGACAAGCTTTTGTGAGAAACAGTAAAATGTTCTAAGAGAAGAAAAGTTCTCAGCCAAATGACACTAAACCTCTATCCTTTTGCTCTGGCAATGCAGGGAACTTGTGTCGGTGTACAGGGTACAGACCCATTCTGGAAGGATACAGGACGTTTGCTAAAGTAAGTGGCTTCAGATAATGTTTAAAAAAATCTGAAGGCTGGCTGTCTTTCTCTCTGTTGCTAAAATACACCGTGAGCTGAAATGGGGAGGAAGGAAACATACATGCTACAACAACCCAGGTCCAACTCTTGACCCCTTTGTATGTGCCTCATGCAATAATAAAGCAGGAAGACCAACTCTTCTACTCACTCCAGTTGCTGGAAGTGGAGCACTTTCATAAAATCCACCTGATGGTCCCTTTTTGGGTCACAGATAATCAGACTTTCCAATTTTTTTCTGTAAGTCTGTTAAAAACTCATCATCCCTGCATAATACAGCTTGCAGATGATCCCTGATGTAGAAAAAGTGTAAAGGTATGGTGCATGAATAGGGACATACTGTGGGGGAACCTGATGAGAAAGTTGCTTTCTTGGAAGATCATCTGCAGAACTGTAATAGCTCTAGAAAGAAGTTGAAGTCACTGCTGTATAGCTCTTGCCCAGAACTCATCTGCTGGTTTGCGTGAGGTACGAAGCTTTGCTATAAGTTTTCTTTAGTGCCTTTGTTCCTGAAAGACTGCTGGAGGCTGTGAAGAAAAGTAGATCGTAAGGTACTTCAGTGAGTACTAGCCACTTACAGGGCTGCATGGGTATTAAATATCAAAAACAAAGAAGTTAGGATGCTGCCCATTAATTTCATTGTATTACCCAGAATTACGATTGACAAAAGAGAACACAAGGAAAAATGAGATCCATTACAAATGGTTGATAAACCCAGTTGATATAGCCTACTTGGATTTCCAATTGGCTTTCAACAGTGTCTCACCAAAGGCTTTTAAATAAAATAGGCAGCCGTGGGGTAAGAGGGAAGATCTCTGTATGGATGAAAGATTGGTTAAAAGGCAGGAAATAGCAGGTAGGAGAAAATGGTGTGTTTTTGCAATGGAGGGAGGTCACAGGTGGAGTTCTGCTGGGACTTGTGCTGGGAGCAAGGTTGTTCAAGATATTTCTAAATGAGGTGGAAAAGAGAGTGGGCAATGATGTGAGAAAATAACTGATAGCAAGTTAGTCTGGGTAGTGAAGACAGGAACAGACTTTGAGGAATGTCAGAAGGACTTTATGAACCTGAGAGACTGGAGAATAGAATAGGATACAAAATTCAGGGCAAATAAATGCAAAGCAATTTACAGAGCAAACGGTAGTCCTCATTTTGCATGTAAAATAATAGGCTATGAGCAGATACAAGATCATCTGCCTATTACCATGGAGGAAGATGATCTTGGAGGTGTGGCAGACAGTTCCGTGGAAGCATCAGCTCAATGTTAACTGGCAGTCAAAACAACACTTCAAATGGTAGAGAACAAACTAGAAAATGCTGTCATGCCACTGTCTGCATCATGGCTTTTCCTACACTTGAGTACTCTGTGCAGTTCTGGTCCTCTCGTCTCTAGCAGGGTAGAGCAGAATAGGAAAAGAATCAGAGAACTGGAATAAACATTGCATCTGTGATAATCTGGATTCCATACAAGCAATTAGTAGGCTTGGACACTTCAGGCTGGAAAAAAGATGTCAAGGAGTGGAATGGGTTCTGCAAGGCTGATATAGTGGGTTGTGCTCACCTCTGATAGAAATCTACAAAATTATGACTGGCAGGTGGAATGTGGACAGGCATATCCTGTTTTCTGCCTCTTCCAATACAAAAGCAAGGTGTCAAGAAATGAAACTAGCAGGAGTCAAGTTGAAAACAAAGGCAGATGGTCTGCCATGTACCACGTACCTGACCTGCAGAACTCACCGAAGGGTGTTGTGCGCACCAAAAACTTACACAGGCTCCAGAGCAGACTGAGCAGGTACATGGATGGAGACCTGTTGAGGGTCACTAAAGAGACAGAAACCATGCTGGGCTAGAGTAGTCCCCTGAGCTGAATGCGGTTGGATGCTGGTAGAGTACTACGTATAGTATAGTATGTGCTTGTCCCTTTTACTCTTCTCTGGGTGTCTCCTCACAGCTCCACCGGGACCAGAGATACTAGCTGAACAGTCAGAGTAGTTCCAAACCAGAACAAGAGGTCTATCAGTAGACTGGACATGACCCAGCCATCACACTGCAGCATACTGCCTTCCATTGGCAAGTAAAACACCTACTTGCTTGGCACCTTCCATGTCCCATTTCTGCTTCGGATGTAAGAAGTGTAGGATCAAATTCTCTCAAAAAGGAATCAAGTCTATTTAATTTCCTTGGAATATGCACATTTTTCTTAGAACAGTTTTTGTCCCAACAGGACTTGAATTGCTGTGGCAGAGTAGTCAATGGCACTGGATGCTGTCGTAGTGAGAGGGAAAATAGCATGGTAAGCTGAATTTTAAAACCATAACCTCCATTTGCAATATAGCATTAAAATTTTGATGTATTAGTCGCCTCTCTGGTTCTACTGTGGTGCAGATATTCAGAGCCATCTAAGCTGGTTTGAATGTCTGTCTCTTGGAAGATGCTGCGACTGCATATGTACTGGTTAGCATGACTAGCCATCATGACACAGGTTTTACAATAGTGAGCTGGATACGTTCCTTCTGAATCTCTGAGGTGCAACACTTCTGTGAATATCATGGTGACAACAGTAAGCAATGTGTTACCAGCCTCTGGTATATTGAAAGAACCCATCTTCCTGTGAAAACAAACAGATCTAAAACCCAGTTAATTCCCCAGTATGATCTTTCCCAGTCTTTGCAGTCCAGTCATGAATGAAGTAATTTAATCATTTTTCCAATTAATTGGACTGTTGAAACTTTTTGGAATATCTGGAGGAAAAAAGTTAATCACATTTTATGTACCAGTTGAAGTACAAACAATGGAGGGATGAAACCAAGGAATTAGGGCATTAAGGTAGTGTGAGTATATCAAATGGATTTAGGAAAGAAAGAATATAACAAAATTCTTTGCCAGGAAATTCCAGTGAATTCCTGTGGATTCTTTGTTAGGGAGCATCTGGTGTTGCATGGAGTACTCCAGTAATTATGATTGCTTGGAGTTCTTTTGTCAAAGTAGTTAATTAAAAATGTTACTGCAAATTTCTGTGATCCAGGGACTGATAAAAGGGGAGGAATATATCCTGTAAAAGTTGGAATGTTCTGACTTTGTATAGACTAGCTGAAGTGTGTTTTGTTTCTTCTTCAGAATGGGGGCTGCTGTGGAGGAAAAGCCAATGGTCCGGGCTGCTGCATGAATGGAAAAGATGACAATGTGGTAAGGTGCCTCTCAAATATTATTTTTTTCTTGATTTCTGATATTTTGCAGTCTTAGCTCTGTCTTATTCTGTGCCAAAGCGCAATGCTTTTAATTTAGCTGTGTTTGTGCAAAGCAGTTTAGACTAATTTATATTTTATGCTGGTCTTACCTCAGAAAAAGTACTTTTGATGTAATTTAACATGCCAATGTGAAAGTGATGTCACTTTTGATCGGCAAAACCTGTTAGTGTGTTCACTGTTCAGGTTCAGATTTCTGACCAGACATGCATTGTGATCAGAAAAACATGACTAAAGAGCTTGAAACTCTGGATCATGTGTCATCTTTTCACTGGGTTTGCCATTCTTTGCTCCGTGTGAAATAGCACCAGAGATGTGACTGGAAAGAACAATGAGTTAGGGTTACATGTGTATAGCTTTCTGCTCTGCCGCCCAGCCATTTGTATTTTCTGTCATAGACAATGATGTCCTCCAGTCTGTTCAATTCTTCTGAGTTCCAGCCACTGGACCCTACACAGGAGCCAATCTTCCCACCAGAGTTAATGGTAAGTTAATTCAAAAAGAAATAGAATGTGGTTCATTGGTTTTGTTGTTCTGCATAGGGTTTCAGTGTTTTCAGTATCTCTGCCCTGAGGAAATGGCAGTGCAAAAGACGGCTGCTGATAAAAGAAGATGCATGGGCATGAACACTTCCTTGTTTTATAATACGGAAGGCTTTTCAGCCAGGGTGGCTTCAAAGATATGCAGGCCAAGTGCCTGCCCCAGCTGGCTGGCTTTTCTTTCTGTTTCTCACCAGACAGTCCTGGTCTTGTGTTGCCTTCCTTTCCAGTTACTGCCTATCCAGGGGTGGAACAGTTGCTGACACCTAGATCTCAATTTACTAGGTCAGATGTGAACTTCTACATTTAATACAGCCATATCTCAGCTAATTGCCCTGTGCTCCCTTTATGGTGTAGGAAGAGAAGTAGGAGCTATGGGATGTAGCTGAATATATGTTTCAACTTAGATGACGTCCTGAAAGCACCAACTTCTCTCCACTCAGTACAGCACGAGTAGAAGTTGGCTGGATGACACTGACATCAAAAGTTAGGTGAGATTAGTTTCTCTCCATGTTTCATTCCTGTCTTTTTTTGGGGTAGCTTTCCCCTAAGCAGATGTATCCCAGCCAGGAATCTAGTCCAGCACATGGCATGCTTACAGCTTCCTTCACATTTAACAAACTGAAATTCAATCGTTAGTTCTGATGTTACACCCAGTCTAAGTGTGTCATGAGCTACAGCATGAGTAGGTTCTCTCAGACCATAGCATACTCTCAGACCATAGCATAATATATATTTAGCTTGAGATAGGTCCCCTCTGTTTCTTCTCTAAGATGTTCTCCTGCCTAGGAATTGATCTGATGTTGCTGGGAGGCGGCCATGTTAGTCTGTTTTCTTCAGTCGCTGGATGAAGGAATTAAAAAAGGAACCAGAATGTGGCCTTACAGCCAGTAACTCAAATTAAGCAGTGCTAAAGACTGACATTATTGCAGTGAGATGAGAGTGGAAAACCCACTACTTCTAAGATGGATGAAGCCACATGCATCTGCCAGAACTTTGGTCAGATGAACATTGTTGCAGAGGTCTTGCTAGGGAGATGTAGCTGCAGGATGCACCTGGCAACATCAGGAAGGCAAAACTTTTGTCAGCATGAAAAAGACTCTTGTCACTGATAGGAGGATGGGGAATGGCTAACTGCTAACAGCAGTGTGGATATCACAGCCACCTGTCAGTAACTTACGCCTGGCCTGGCATAAGCATGGGCATCATGTGAGCAGGGATTCTTGGCTTAATGTAGGGTCTGAGCCTTGTCTGAATTCACTTTTGCAGACTCAGAGTAGCAAACAGCAGAAACAGCTGTGTTTCAAAGGCGAGCGTGTGATGTGGATCCAGCCTACAACTCTCAAGGAACTGGTGACTCTCAAATCCCAGTACCCCAATGCCAAGCTTGTTGTGGGGAACACAGAAGTGGGTAAGAAGAAGAGCTGATGCTCATTGTGAGCAGCTGAAAAACTTTCCACAGAGTATTTTGTGAGAACAGTGCAAATGTAAACCTCCTTCATGTCATTGCTGTTAAATAGATGTTTAATCTTCAGGTTGTATGTGTGAACAAATTTTCTTCTCAGGTAGACGAATCTCGCAGTGAATGTTTTTCCCTGTTCTTTGCTGTGTCAGGCAAAAAAATTTTATTATCTAGACCTCTGAACTTTTGTGCTAGTTTTGTGGAATTTTGAGAAGAGGGGAGTGGCACAATGTAAAATGTACTCGTAATCAAATTAATTCAGTTGTGAAACCTGTGTTTTGAAAGATTTTTCAGTGAATAAACTCTCAAGACTTGAAATCATACTGGGTTTTACCCCAAAATATGTGCTTTGGCAAACATAAGTGCGGAGGAGGAAAGTTCAGACGTGTTTAGTAGCTCTGTTATCCTGAGCAATTAGTTCAGGAGACAATCCCCAAACTTTGTATGGTTCATTGTGTTCATTGTTCTTTCCTGAAGGATTATGTACAGCAATAGCCAGGTTACACAAGTACTAAACAGTTTATTTAAGGTTATTGTAAGCCTAGAAAAGTGTCTCTAAAACTTCGCTATGAGAATTCTGGCATTAGTGGAAACCAGTTTTCAGTCTGGTATCTCTCTGACCTTATATAACCTGTGTAACAGATGGTCAATGAACTGGCTCTTTACTGGGCCTGCTGCCATTTCATTGGGAAATAGTTAACTTGGGTTCTCTGTCACCTGCATGTAACTGAAGGAGTCTTACTTTTCCTTAAGGTATTGAGATGAGGTTAAAGAACATGTTGTATCCAGTGATAATAGCACCAGCATGGGTGTCTGAAATGAACGCTGTTCAACACACTGAAACAGGTGAGCAAAGAAAAACGCAGAATGCCTGTGAAGTGAGTGGGGATTCCACGGAATAATAAAGTGGATCCCTCTGCATCTTGATGTTTGGGACAACAACAATTCTTTTCATTTGTTTGTTTACAGGGGTCACGTTCGGTGCTGCCTGTACCCTGAGCTTAGTAGAGGAGGTGCTGAGAAAACTAGTGGCAGAGCTTCCTCCTTACAAAACGGAGATCTTCCAGGCTGTCCTTGAACAGCTGCGGTGGTTTGCAGGGCCACAGATCAGGAATGTTGCTGTAAGTGACTCAGGAGCACAAGAGACTGGAATTGAAATCTCAGTCTGGGGACCTGGCCTGCCCGTCCAGTGTTGGTGTGCCTTGTGCTTCTCACACGAAAACATTTGCAAACCTAGGCAAAGAAGCTAGTACATGTAAACCAACACCAGGCACTGATAGCAACATGGGTCTTAGCTGGTGTCTGTGCTACATTGATATCACAGGTTTAGTAAACAAGGGAAATGTGGCAGTTGTCCAGATCTTCCATTGCTGTTATCAGAGCAAGTGGGGGGAAACACTAGTGAGGTTTGACTAATTGAACGAAAATGTATTTGGAGTCCTGGACAAACTTCATAGAAGCAGGTGTGTTGATTTTTGCCAGTACAACTGTGATAGTCATAGTGTTAATGCATATCTGGCAAATTTTCCTCTAGTTTTAAAGGGAAAGAGAAGGTGGGTTTGGTGTGTTCAAACTCTGTATACTAAAAGAAAAAAATATCGAGCAAGCAGATCAACGAACCTATCAAACAGAAAATTTTGTTCCACAAGATACTGTGCCATACATTTGTATTACGTTCAGGAACCAAAGTTTTTTGGCTGCTACTGAAAAGATGCTCTGTACTTTCATGGATCTTCTCTTAATTGCAGCTACGGTGATTGAATTTTGGCATTGCTGGGCATATGCAGTTCAAGCATAAGGTAGTTTTGATGCATTACCCAGAGACGGTTCCTAAAACTGTTTCAGGCAAATGTTAGTATTAACTGGGACAGCAACTGATTTCATGGCCTTTATGTCTTCCCACTTCAACAAAGGCCTAAAATTGCTGAGTGAGAAAACGAATTTATCAAAGCAAACTCAAGCAGAGCTAACCTCTAGTACACTGTGTACGGAGTAATGCAGGATTACAAGATGCTGTATAAGTTTTTTTCGTATTTATCTGATGTATATATTATCACTCTAGGCTATTGGTGGGAACATAATGACAGCAAGCCCAATTTCTGACTTAAATCCTGTGTTAATGGCAAGTGGAAGCAAACTGACTCTGATATCAAATGGTAAGCGACTTATGTTTCCTTGTGCCACTGAGGGGAGTGGGATAGTCAACAGTACTCTGCCATGGATTGTTAGGTCAGGTCAGAACTTCAAAGTGGAAGTTAACATTACGTAAAGTAGGCTTAGTCTGAGTCTTAGGGGTTTTGTCCTTTTTGAGGCTGAAGTTCTAAGGCTAGGCCTAAGGTTGGCTTCCTCAAGAATTTTGTACTTCTGTGCCAGAATGAATCTCTGGTACTTTGTATGTACTTAAAGACACATCCTTGTGAGCAGCTGGTCAAGATGTCTATTCATGAAAAACAATAGACATGAAATTGTTTCTGTCACTATCATACTTTGATCCTTGTGAATTTTTCAGATAAAGATTGAAACTTGCTTTGCTGTTTTTTTTTTTTCTGTGAAGAAAACCCAATGTCTCAATTTGTGTATCCTCTTAGGAAGAATTTTTTTGAAGTAGGACCCTTGAAGTAAGTGGGCTGTCTGAGCAGTGACTTCCTCTTGTACTGGTTTGTGTGTAGGCTAAGGAAAGGGGAAAGATGGAAGTACATTGGGATTTTGGAAACCAGTTCACCTGGAGGCTCATCTTTAATTAAATAAAGAAGGAAGGAGATCTCTTTGATTTTCTGTACAAATAAAACGTTGTATGTAGGCAGAGGCTGTCATAGATTCGGTAAGCACCAAAGTAAATCTGAGAAAATCCTCCCTGATTAGGTGAAAAGGGGTGGAAAAATGAAAACTGTTATTGTATCAAGAGTGATTTGTGCAGGTTGAAGGCTCTTTCACACATACTATTGCCATTCTACATCTGAGTTATTCATTCATCTGTCATTGATCTCTCCTTGCTCTACAGAGGGCAAAAGGACTGTCACGATGGATGACAAATTTTTCACTGGATACAGAAAGACAATAGTTAAGCCTGAAGAAATACTTCTCTCTGTTGAAATACCCTGCAGCAAGAAGGTAAGCTTGTAGGAAAAGACTTCAAGATCCATGGAGCTAAAATGCTGTTATTTGAGTGTTATTTTCAATGTTAGGCACTTTTTTCCTTGGTGACTGACCTATAAATGCTTATATAGTCCCAAGTAGACCACGAAGCAAGTAAATTTTTTGGTGAAAATCTAGCAACATACTCTTTTTGACAAGCAAGGGGATCTCATCCCTCTGCTAAATTATAGTAAGCCCAAGAAGTTTTATAGTGCAAACAATATAAATTTCACTTCATTGTCTGGAGCTTTTTGAATGCATTCAGTAATGATGAAAGGTGACAGTGATGTTCCCAGAGGTCAAAGTTCTGTTTGCAAAACAGCACAACAAAGATGCTAACTGTTCCTGAAGTAAGGTTAAGGTTCCCAAGGTCCCTGCTTCATTTCTGTGAACTGAAATGGGAAAAGAAAGGGAAAGAGTGTGTACAAGTAAGAGGGCAGTTCAGTTTCTGCATCCTTGCCTTGCAAGACTGAAACCACAAGGACTGATTATTAGGACATTTTGGCAATGTGAACTTGCAACTTCAAGTGAGCCTGCAAAACTTCCTTCTAATAGAACAATGAACACTTCTTTTCTGTAGCAGAATGAACCATAACTGATTCAGAGTGCCTAAGAGGTCAAACTCTCTTTTTTCCCTTTAGGGCTGAGAACATCAGACTGTAATTTTATGTCTGTGATGGTATTTACCTTTTTAGATTTGAGGCTACAAGTTATAGGGTGCAAGGATTCACAGTGTAGTGACAGATTTTCTTTATATAAGTAAAACACTGATTTACATGACATGCCATCATATTATGGGATAGAACCAATAAATCCTTTGTCTATCCTCTCTAATTTTTGTATCTAACTATTAAGGGAACACAGATATTTTATTTATGGTGTTTTTCCAACAATTTCTGAGTGATTTTTCTTTGATCTTGTGGTAATTGCAGGAAGCATTGCTTTTTGCCAAAATCAGAAATATGCTTGAAGTAGTCAACAGAAAACACCATATTCATCCACCTATATGACAGTCATGTGGTAATTTCACAAAATTTCAGGGCAATGGCTTCACCCCTAGGTTATATGCAGCTCATTGATCTGGAAAACTAAAACAACTTTTGAACTCTCTAATTCATGGTTTCTTGGCTGATCTTTGCTCACCAACATGAAGGCAGGAAGACTAAAGTTCTTCAAGGGATGTCTGAAGGTGCTGGCATGTGGCAGGCAGAGTCTTCTGGAACTGTGATTTCCTCACAGCTGGAAGCAGGGCTGTGTCAGCACATAGCTAGATTGAATTTTTTGGTTTATGTTGATTTAAAACTGATGTTGCCTCTTGCATTGAGGTGATTTGTCACACCAAGGGTAAGACTGGCCAAACAATAGAAAGAATTAGACTAAAGATGTTTAGCCATTTACACGATTCAGTGTTGCTGTAGGGGGACTAAGCTCAGGGTAGTCTTTATCACAAAGAGGCTCTTAAGGGAGAGGAGGTAGCACCTTTTTCTTCTGCTAGTTTTGTGTCAGATATTTAGGAAATTCAGGCAATAAAAATTTTTGAGTCTATACTTGTGAGGGGATTGCAGCTGAGCAAAGACACTAAGTAGAAAAGGAAACAGTTCACTGGATTAAAGGTGAAATATAAACAGACTCCAGAAAAGAGAACTGCTTAGCTTTTTTTATATAACAAGACATACCTAGAACAGGACATATCCTTTATTTAACAACCCTTTTTCTGTTCTTGACTATAAAAACATTTCTTATGTTCCAGATAATGTTCACAAACGTTATGCACCACTTGTTTTATTACTCACTTATTGACAACCAGTTTTTCATGTCCTTTCCCTTGTGTACATCTTTATCACATTTGTCATTGTTACTTAATTTTTATGATAATAGTATTCCATATCACATAGACATTTACTGGTTTTCAAATAGAAAATGCCTGACAACACAATGCCTATATATTTCTGTCTTTGGAAAACACTCTTAACCTACTGTTAGCTCAGTATTGCCATCATAGACTCATAGTATCACAATTTTTACTCTGCTGAAGAGACAGAAAGTGGTCATGAATTCTTACTTCATCCTTTGAATTAGTATCTTGCAGCTTTCATCCATTATTGATCTCTGTATTCTATGGTGGTGGACTGAAAAAACTGACATGGAAACAATGTTTTTTGCAATTGTGAATATTGCCTACATATGTTTTAGAGCCTGTGGATTTCTTAATGTGCTCCTACGTGATGTTGCGTCTTGTCCAGAAGGGGAGAGGGGAGACTAATCTAGGTCCCTAATATGCAGCCCTAAAGAGTAAGGATTGCTTGGTTTTCCTGTGAGAGTGACTAACACCTAGGAGCTTTCACTCTGACAGTTTAGAGGGGACATGCTCTGCTGTTTTACCAAGAGGTATGGCAGACACAGGCAGCTGATGTGATGGTTGCCTTACCTACACAGAAGTGAGGAAAAATAGCAAGTGCCTTTTCTCCCACAGGACTCTGTACCAAGAAAATTCAGGTGTCTTGTGAGCAGTGAAGGCAAATATTGCCCTCTTGTTGCAATTATGCTATTGGAAATCTTCTCTGAAGTGTGCAGTAAGAGGCTGCTTTTTCTTTTCTTTGAAAGATAATTAGTTTAACAAGCAAAGTGGCAGAATGTCTTCATTGGGAGGATGCTATTGATGCTCCTCTGCTATTATCTGCTGGCTGCCCACTAATTACTCGAATTCAGCAAACGTAATGCACCCTTCAGTTCTATCTCTAGTTACAAATTCTCAATGCACAGAAGGGATTTCTTGTGAAACTGTTCTCATTGCCAACAATAGAGGAATTGTTCTTTATAATAAAGAAAGAATTGCTGTCCGCTTCTGATTAGAAATAATTAATGGAACAGACTGCTGTGCAGAGTCACTTGGCTAAGCTATTAGAGAAGAAACTTGGCAGAAAACTCTCCAGAACGGCCATGCAAAGACATGGGATCTGATTTCTCTCTGAGTCTGCAGGATGCCTGAACAGCTATTTGTCATAATCTGCAGGACAGGCAAGGGGAAAAACTGACTGTACTGTGACACCAGGGTGACAGCAGCACTTGGTGTATACTGGTAGAGTGTTAACCTCATATTTACTGCCACTCTTCATAGGAGAGCTGCTGAGTTTTGTGACTTATAGTTGCTGGTGCATTTAAATGAATTTCCTCATGCTCTGAAGACCAGCAGAGGATTCAGGGTAGTTACTAAGAATTGTATTTGCAATAACAGATTGAAATAGTCTTATATTAATTAGTCTGGTCTGTTCTAGAACTGAGACATTTGTGATTATTGATTTCAGCTGATGCAGAGTTCAAAGACTTCCAAAGGGAAGGGGTTTAGCATATGAGTTTTACTGATTAGGCTTCCAATGTAGCAGCCTGGGAGAAAGAAAAAGTTGCTGAGGAACTGTAAGTTTGTGCAAAAAATCTGTCCTGGTTCTTCCTCTAAAGATATAGACAAATGTGACACATATGAGCAGATCTCTGTCAAAGCTCATTTCCCACACAGTCCTAGGTTGGCTAATAACCACTGATCTAATACTTTAGAATTAATTATTCAATCATGTGAAAATACACAGTGCTGGCTGAACAAACATGTCCTGCATGGCCCTGCAAAATGAATCAACCAGATACAGTTCCCTGGAATAGCTCATCCATTAGAGACAGATTAACAGCTTGTCCATATTTATACTCTAAAGCATGCCAAGGTAGAGGATAAAGAAATATTTTCCTGTCTTCTAGGGTGAATACTTCTCAGCTTTCAAGCAGGCTTCCCGTCGGGAGGATGACATTGCTATTGTGACCTGTGGGATGAGAGTCCTGTTCCAAGATGGCACTAGCCGAGTGGAGGAGATAAAACTAAGCTATGGAGGAATGGCTCCTACAACTGTCCTGGCACTAAAAACTTGCCAGGAGCTCACTGGCAGGTAGGAATTCTTCTGTGATAGAAAACCTGTCTAATGGAATGCTCTGGATTTTTACAAGAGCAGTTTGAATACCCTAAACCCTCTCTGATAGTACACAGAAGGAGGAAGGGGAAGAACTGTAGCTAGACTTCTGCAGCAGTCTGTGTTTTGTGTGGTGCCTTGCTTCCCAGTACTCCTTAACCTCAAAGATCCATGTCAGTCTTTCATTCAGAGACCCATTTCCTTGCTAAATTCACTCCTCTGTTGGAAGTGGGCAGAAGCTAGATATGGGCATGACCTACAAAACTGATTTTCTTTCAAAATGGGCTGAGAAATCCGTGCTTTTATCATTTAGTAGCTTTGTCACATCTTTAGAAAAGATGACATGAGCCCAAGATGAGAGCAAAGCTGACACCTATACTATAAACAGAGATAGAACAGGTGGCTGTTGCTTGAGAACTTGTGGGGCTGCCATGTCAGAAGAGTTAGTCTGCCCTGGTGATATTTAGGGCTCAGCAAGGATCTCTGTGTCACCTTTGTTTCCTTGCAGAGACTGGAATGAGAAGCTGCTGCAGGATGCTTGCCGCTTACTGGCGGGTGAGATGGATCTCTCTCCTTCTGCGCCTGGTGGGATGGTGGACTTCCGACGCACGCTCACACTCAGCTTCTTTTTCAAGTTTTACCTGACGGTCCTTAGGAAACTAAGCAAGAACCACAATGGAAACGTGAGGGCTGCTGGGGAAGGGGGATCTGTATGTGCTGTCTTGATGGGGAAGGCAGGGGGAGGGTTCAGATTCAAGCAGACTTGTATCTGATAGCAAACTCCATATTGCAATAGCTGCCAGAGCTACTTCTGCCCTGCATGGCAGTGATTAGCGTACCTTCCCGCTTGCTTCCTCGTGGCATCCCCACCTTGCTGTGGAAGGATGCTGATCTGTGGGTTCATAGGAGGAATCCTGGAGTTCTCCCCTTCTGTGCATTACACCTGCTCTTCTGGGTCTGTGCTTATTCTTTGCATAGAGCCTGAGCCCTGTTTGCCTTCACCCAGTAAGGGTGGATTATCTTCACTGGAGAATGGAGAATATCCTGGGCTACTGGGGAATGTGAGAAAGTGAACTAGCAGGGAAGATGATTGTTCTTTAATATGTCTTTGGCAGAACAATCTGTGTGAGCCCATCCCCTCAAACTACCTCAGTGCTACAGAGCTGTTTCACAAAGATCCCATTGCAAATGCCCAACTCTTCCAAGTAAGTAGCAGTACCTGCATGATGTAGACCCGACCTTTTCTGTAGGTCAACCTGTGCTTCTTATCATGTTGCCTCCCTGAGCAGTATGTGTACCTACGTAATGCCATCCCTGAGGCTTGTATGTGGGTCTCAGTCTCTTCCTTGCTTTAGGATACAACGTTCTTTCCTGTTGCTGCCCAAGACTGCTCCTGATATGTACAGCTTTACAAAAATTGCTGTGGGTAGCACTTTCCTCCTGCATCCACCTCTGTACCTAAAATGAAATTGCCCTCCTGCTTTCCACAGTTACAGCCAGCCTCTCTTTGAATCTCTCAGGCTTCAGATTTAGGATGTATCTCCTTCCTTATTTCTCTTTCTTTAGCTTTGAGAGTAGAAGCTAGCTGTAGAACTTGAACCTTGTATGTGAGCTGTCATGTCAAACTCATCTCTTCCATAGCAGTTTCAAAAAAACGAACCCCTTTCACTTCATTCTCTACAGCCTCCTCTGTGTAGCCGCTCCATCTTGTTTACCTTTCTTTCCCATGGGACTGAGCCCCCATCCCATTCCCCATCTTGCTAGAATGTCTCACCTTGCCTTTTGCTCTCCCATCAATGCTTCTGTCTTCTGCAATGTGAGCAGTAGTAGTCAGACATGTGTTTTGCTCCAGGAAGTGCCCAGGGGGCAGGCAGTTGAAGATATGGTGGGCCGGCCTTTGATGCACGTTTCAGCAGCCAAACAAGCGTGTGGAGAAGCTGTTTACTGTGATGACATACCTCACTATGAGAACGAGCTGTATCTAACACTGGTGACCAGCACCAAAGCCCATGCTAAAATCCTGTAAGTGTTCCTTCTGAGTTTCAGAAGTTGGAAGCATACAGTACCTGGTAGCTTAAAAAACATTGACCTGTTCAGTTGTGGGTCAGGGAAAGGTTTTTACATTAGTGGGAACTCCATCCAGTTCATTGCACATTGGTACATGCAGATGAGCTGTATGTGTTACAGCTGCCTTGCAAGTCTGTGTCATTGGGAGTTGAGGGAATTAACACCAAACTCGGAGCTTTGCTGGAACACAAAGTCCTCAGCTCTTGGCAGCTTTCTTGTATGTCCCATTTCTTATACTCAAGCATGCACAATTAAATAGGAGCAAGGTAGGAGAGCACCACAGTGTCTCAGAAAATGTAATTTTAATCACTGACCAGAACATGCAGCTTGAACATGCCCTTTCCTATCTGCCTAAGTATTTAGGTTGTAACATGCAGTTCCACTGCAGCACTCCTGCCTCCTTCTGGTGTGCAGTCAGCTGTGTGTCTTCTGGTTTTTTGCCTTGCACAGTGCTTGCTTGCACTAGCCACAATTAAGCCCTCTGCATAACAGTTAGCTTTAGCTATTAGATGTAGAGCTTTTGTGCTTGGCTGGATAGGTGGATAGCATCTGGAAGTGCAGCCGTCTCTGAAAGCATCTTGTCCGTACAGAGCGTGACTGATGGATAATTTATAGCTACAGTGACTAACCAAGTCTGAAAAGCCTATCCTGGCAGGTAATGCCATCTACATTCTCGTATGAGTTTTAATGCTGTTATATTGTGGGACTGACTGCCCCCCGTAATCCCTAATTGTGCTTACATTGTGGTGGCTCTGCAGGCTCTCAATTGCTTTGATGTGGGATGCTCTGCCTTACGTTGCCTGGTGTCATCTTCAATAGCCTCGCAATGTGCTGGTTGTTCCTTAGGCAATACTTCCTGCCTATTTAGGCTTCCTGCCCAGAGGCTTCCCCCAGTGGTTTGACACGGCACGGGCAGCATGGTAGTCATGAATGCACAGATGTAGTAGTCAGCTTCCAGGTTATGAAAGAAATTGCGGTGTCATCATAGTTAAATCTTAGGTATTGCAACGTCGTCACTGAGTGCTGCAAACACATAAGCATTGTTTCTACTGCTGGTGCTGATGGGGCAATAGAGAAAGCATCAGATCTGTGCCTGTGACCACAATATTGCAGTATTTTCTAGAGGTCGCTGTACACATCTTGCATTTGTGTTGTGCATTCATGTTTCAAGCTGTAAGCCTGTGTTTTTCTGCAGAGGAAGTGGTAGAATATTCCATCAGGTGACAGAGCTATCTCAGCCTATGATTTTGTCAGTCAAAATACTGGCTATGAAAACTTCCACTTCACCCAAGCCAGATCTTGACCAGCAAGTGTGAATTAGAAATCATCTGCCTCTGTGTTTCTAACTAAGGGAAACAGTCAGGGGATTCTTTGTGAGGCATTACTGCAGAAGCACAGGAAAGTGAACTTTCCAAAGAAAAATAGCATTGTTTTCAGTTCCTGCTGTCTAAGAGTTCATGTGGGGAAGTTCATTCATACATTTAATGTCTTTTTAAAAAAGTCTGTAGCTCACTGGGATGCGTAAACAGCTACTTTCAGGCACAGTTTATTTCGGGAATCTAAACAAGCATGCTGAAAAAATTGCAGCAATTTACAGAAGACAATAAATCATTCAGTAAGCAGAAACAAAGTCACAGCTTTTCTATTCGCAACAGTTCCCTTGTAAGCAAGACAACTACAGAGCCAATGTACAAAATACTGCAAAAGGAGCTTGAAAGTCTTTTGTAATACATTTTTTATGAAGTGATCCATACAAAAATTATATTGCAATTTTCTTGTTACTTTGTCCTGCTTGTCAGAGATTCAGACTCTTTTGCTGATTATGAAAGAAAACCTTTCACGAAGCTCTTTGGTTTTTGGAGAGTTATTACTTTTGAATCCTTTTAAATACCCTACAGCTTCCTTGTGATTGATACTCAGCAACTTCTTCCTGATTCACAGCCACATTTTTCTCTAGACGTAGATGATATGTGGCTGCAGTAAGATTTCTTGTTTACAAACAGACAGGAAGGATTCTTGCCTTCACAGAATCGTAGCAGCTAAGAAGACAGTGGAGGCATACCATCCCTAACACCAGTGTCTCTTTGGTAAAGGGTGTTAAGGGGTCTTTAGTACGCGTGGCAATTGTCAAGTTTAGATATGTCTTAGGGAAAAGATGTGCGATACAGTATAGCCCAAAGTAGTAGACTGGTGATCGGACTCACTGTCAGGATTCAGATTATAATATAGATCCCAAATTATTTTAGTCTAATATATTGCCCTTTCTGCCTTGGTCTCACATGATATTCATGTGACAAACTCCTCTTCTGCATAGCCAGATTCAGAGAATTAGGCCTGAAAATGTATTGGTAAATAATAAGCACTCACGGAAATAAAAATGAGAAATAATAATGCTGCCTCTCTTCCTTTCTTTAGTTCCATAGATGCATCCGAAGCCCAGAGTGTTCCTGGGTTTGTGTGTTTTGTCTCCGCCAAGGATGTTCCTGGCAGTAACATCACTGGTATCGCTAATGATGAGACTGTCTTTGCTGAGGATGTGGTATGTTGTTAAAAACAGCCCTTTTCAATCACACTGCTCAGGAGATAAGATTTCTCATACAGTCCAGTGAAGTCCTCTACCATATACAGAGATAAATCCCGATTGCACTGGAGTCGATAGAAATCTTGGTGCCAAATTTGATAAGGCCTGAGTCCCCCAGCCCTGTGCCCCTCTCCTCTGTGTATCTGTACTATTCTTCCTCTGTTCTGCAGGCCACTGGGACAGGCTAACTCACTCGGTTACTGATTGAAGTTGTTTGTGATAGCTTTCCCTTGACTAGTTTTAAATAGATCAATCCAAACAGACAGACAAAAAATTGCACAAAAGGAATAGATGAAGAGAATTATCACGAGCCTTCCAGTTACTGCATGTAGACACACACCAAATGATGGTGGGTCCCAATCTTGCCTGTAGGTCACTTGTGTTGGTCATATCATCGGTGCAGTTCTTGCAGACACACAAGAACATTCCAGAAGAGCAGCTAGAGCTGTGAAGATTAAGTATGAAGAGCTCAAACCTATTGTCACAATACAGGTAAGACGGCTCAGATCTGCTTCTACAGTTAGCTTGGGACACCCTGATGTCTAGTTAACTTCTGTTCTCAGACACATGGTTATTTAGCCATGTGTTTTGTTAGTCTTTGTGGGTGCAGCAGGATATGGATAGAAGGAATAATTTGTATGTTTAAATATAAAGAGGACTCATCTTTGATGTGGTACCGATGGGGAGTATGTTGACTTATTCTGTATTACTTAAAACTAAAACAAATAAACCAAACCGTGGCAGATATATTGTGCTTAGCACAAATTTGTTTAAATTAACAAGGTTACTGTCAGTTACATTCTTACCCAGAGGTGCTTGCTTTCAGTATTCTCTGGTACAACCCTCCTGGCTTGACTGGTATACTTTCACTCTTCATTCTCTGATTTATAAAACTCAGTAAGATGGTGTGAAAACATCTCTTCCAGCTCTGTGACTGCACCGATTTTTTGAGATTTCTGCAGGTCATTTGTCTAGTTTCTGAAGCTGATGAAATTAATTTTCAGGCATTCACTCTGCACTATCAACATTTCAACTGACTGTATGGACACAGCCCCTAACTGGCTTTTCTCAAAGCTGAAGAAATTAACATCAACAATTTGTGACAATTTCATGCCTTATTTTTTTAACTAGAAGTATTCTTAACAATATTTTCTTATGTGAAATTATAAAGCAAATGATAATATGTGATACTGTATTCACATCTAGAAATGAGAAAAAAGTGTATGAAGTCATTGTTACTGGAGAGAGATTAGAGCCATGGGATTCTAATGAATTTTTTTTTAATTGTCAATATTTCATATCGTGTGTTTTGTAATCTGAATTGTATTCATGCAAATACAAAGAGTCTGTACACTGGCTAGTACAGACATTGGTACTGTCACCTATGGACAAATGTTTTGATTTGAATGATCTGTGAGTTCACAGACAGCATGTGAGGACTTCATTTTCTGAGGCTTCTAGTTGTTTATTCAACCAGGGAAGATGAGAGTGGATCCAAAAATGTGCTGATTTTTTTGTTGTTTTTATTTTATCACTGTGGGGGTTTTTTTCATTACAGAAAGCTTCAGTTTTGACAAAAGTGAAATGCAGCTGTAAAACTTCCCCAAGAAAGATTATTGTATATCAGCTCAGAAGTGAATAATTTCTACAGAAGTTCCCATCCCATCTGAGAGATGCAGTTTTCTCCTTCCGTCTCTTTTCTTTGTCTTTTTTTTTCCTCTTCCTTTTCCCCCTCTTCTGGGCCATAGACTATAGTTAACGTAAGTTTTAAGTCATAGATCTGGTGGCTACAGACACTGAGTTTCTGGGTCCAGAAGGTAAAATGGGCTACAATGAACAATCTAAGATTGTCCAATTATGGTGTTTATTGTGAAATTGCTGTGTTGACAAAAATGATTTTGTACTGCTTTAAGTCATTTGGCTATTACCATAGTTAGTGTCTGATAAGTTCTTGTGCTTTTTATCTTGGATGTTTCTTCTTCAGTCAGAGGAAGCTTGGTTTTTACTTCGCTTCCACAAAAACCTCATTGTATGATTATGTTTCCTAGGAAGCTATTGAGAAACAATCATTTTTTAAATCTATAAAGAGGATTAAAAAGGGAGACGTGAAGAAAGGATTTGAAGAATCTGATCACATTTTGGAAGGTGAGAATATGCATTAATACTTCTTTTAAAATAGGATAGTTTGTGACAGAAGACATCAAACTATCGGCCTCCTTTTTATGCGTATGATACTGAACTCATGAAAGTAAAGCCTGCTGAGCTAAATTAATTTAATATAAAGTTTCAATTAGCTGTTTATATACAAATAGCTTGTGAAAGATTTGATTTCCGTTTCAAACAGACTTGGATGCTTCCAGCTGTGCCCCTGTAAACACTCTCTTCTGATGTAAGGACACATTTTTCTTGAGCAAATATTCTGCAAAGTCATTTATTTGTTTTTTTCCTGAAATGTACCCATATAACAGCTTTTGCCTGTCCAGACATAGTCTGGTCTGAATCTTGTAGACAGTCAGTTTCTTTTAACCAGATATACGACTATATTTTATGAAAATGGAATGTACTTGCTTTTGAAAACCTGATCCACCAACACCGGTGGCTGTATGTATCATGAATCATTGATCATGTATCATTGTTTTACATCTTAATCCCGTCATCCAGATCATTGATAGAGTGCTCCCTCAGTAAGTTTGCAGTTGACACCAAACTGGGCGGGAGTGTCGATCTGCTTGAGGGTAGGAAGGCTCTGCAGGGGGATCTGGACAGGCTGGAACAATGGGCCAAGGCCAGTTGTATGAGGTTCAACAAGACCAAAGGCCGGGTCCTGCAATTTGGTCACAACAATCCCATGCAACGCTACAGGCTTGGGGAGGAGCAGCTGGAAAGCTGCCTGACGGAAAAGGACCTTGGAGTGTTGGTCAACAGCCGGCTGAACATGAGCCAGCAGTGTGCACAGTGGCCAAGAAGGCCAATGGCATCCTGGCTTGTGTCAGGAATAGTGTGGCCAGCAGGAGTAGGGAGGTGATTGTGCCCCTGTACTCGGCACTGATGAGGCCGCACCTCAGGTACTGTGTTCATTTTTGGGCCCCTCACTACATGCTGGAGCATGTCCAGAGAAGAGCAACAAGGCTGGTGAGAGGTCTAGAGAACAAGTCTTATGAGGAATGACTGAAGGAACTGGGGCTGTTTAGTCTGAAGAAGAGGGAGCTGAGGGGGGACTTTAATGCTCTCTACAACTACCTGAAAGGAGGTTGTAGTGAGGCAGGTGTTGGTCTCTTCTCCCGGGTAACTAGCGATAGGACAAGAGGTAATGGCCTCAAGTTGCACCAGGGGAGGTTTAGATTAGATATTGGGAAAAATTTCTGTACTGACAGAGTGGTCAGGCATCGGAACAGGCTGCCCAGGAAGGTGGTTGAGTCCCCATCCCTGGAGGTGTTCAAAAAACGTGTAGATGTGGCACTTCAGGATATGGTTTAGTAGGCATGGTGGTGTTGGGTGGATGGTTGGACTCAATGACCTTAGAGGTCTTTTCTAACCTATGATTCTGTGAAGAACTTGGCACTGCCATGTAACACTTTTTCAGCATTGATTGTTGGTCTGTCTTTGAGGATGGGATTTTTTGGTGTGCTTCTTTGTTTCATTCAGTTGGAGTCTGCCAAGCAGCTTGTAGAGACATGGGTAAACAGCAATTATCAACAACTGTTTAAAACCTCTATGAGTTTGGAGGGGAGAGTGCCAGAGCTATGAACTGGAATACTCTTGTCATTGCTTGGTCTGTATGTCATTGATTAATAGCTCCTGAGAGGACGAGTCTCAAACATCAGACCTTTGGAGAACTATGTATTTAATGATAAGAGGGTGTTGTATGAAGGGATTATTCTCGCAGATCACACAGAATCATGTCCCCCTTACCTTCCTGTGGGGGAACGGGGGAGTTATTTAGCTGAAACACCCATTTCCAGTTCTGTCATTTGTTGTATTTTGGTATGCATTGCTGAAACTTTCCTCTGCAGTCAGTAACTGGCACTGGCGCTTCAAAGGTGTCATAAGCTGTTATTAACTGTTTGTTATAGAGTACTGTATTATACAAAATAAAAACACTGTGCCAGGTAAGGCAGAAATTGTTCTGAGGTAGAAGAACAGATGATTTAAAAGGCTCCGGTACTGTCTGAATGCCAGGCCAACCCACTCAAGGAGACAAGAGAAAGGCCCCTGCTATGTACCAGAGCAGGCATCGTCTCACACAGATGTGCGTTTTCTCACTGAAGTACCTAATGAAGGCAGCTATTTTGTTGTTGCCGAATTGAGTAAAAGGGAGAGAGGAACAGAATTTTGAGAACTTCTCTGAAGATTAATTTTCATGGCAGCTGAATAGACCACAGCCATGACTGAGAAAGGAGGTTGATTCTGACATTTCAAATAGTGTGTATCATGACTGGAAATTGTACCCTCAGCACTGCCAGGTAAGATGTCCTGGGAAAGAGCCACATGCAGTGACAAAGAGTTGATTCTCAGTTAGATCTTCTTACGGCATTTTGGGTTTCTATTTTTGTTCCCGTTTCAAAGTCTGTAACCTTGTATTTTATCTGCTCAGCTAGACTATACTTGATTTATTTTTATCCTTCATTTCAGTGGTGTTATCAGGGCAGTCTGAAAGGCACCAAATACTGCATCTTAAGAGGTGCTGGGTCAATGGCACGGTGTACAAGCTTATTTTTGAAATGCCAGCCAGTTGTGTTTTGGACTGAAGATTTCTAGAAAGTGGAGGGGGGTCTGTGTCTGGGTTGGGTTTGTTTTTTTTGTCTTTTGGGTATTTTTAAACATTGAACCAGAAGTGTCAATTTTAGAGCTAGGCATATCCAGTGCTGGGCAGTGCAAAGGGCTGTCATTTAACACATGTCGAAAGGGCAGTGGCTTGCAGGCAGCACATGATGAGAGACACCTTATAACTCCAGGGACACTCTATATTTGGGCCATTTATTTCGATTTTCTAGGAGAGATGTACCTTGGCGGACAGGAGCATTTCTATCTGGAAACTCACTCTACTGTGGCTGTGCCAAAGGGGGAAGATGGTGAGATGGAACTCTTTGTGTCGACCCAAAACCTAATGAAGACACAGGTACTATCGCATTGACCTGCTACCCAGAAGGCATTTGTTTTCTGTTTCAGACTAGATAAACAGTTGTTTTACAGTTGGTCCTATCTCATCTTGAATAAAAAAAAAAACACATAGGCTTAGAGTTGAGTATAGGGTCTAAAGTCCCTATCCATCCTACCGGTGTCCTGAATCCACTTCTAGGCGACAGAGTTGTTTCTGTTGGCAGCACGTCTTTGTCAGCAGGGATTACATGATTAACCCTTTCTGGAGAGGGTGCCAGCTGGTCAGTAGGCAAGGCTGTTGAATGACACGTCAGAAACGTGATGCAAACACTGACTATGTGTACCAACTCTGTCATCTTGCAAGATAGCTTACTGGCACTATGGGATGTCTTTGGCCTCTTTTTACTGGCTAACCAAGACTGTCCAAAAGTCTCATAACTGATTAAGGAGAATGGACGGAGTGGTACGGATATCAAACCCTGTGTTAAATGAGACCTATGTCTTGGTAACCTCATCTCATGTCAGTCTCTTCCTGAATCTGGTGTTGTCTGCTGAGGCATTGTATGCCTTCCCACCTCAGGGATGAAATACTGGGCTTATTGGTTCCAGTTGCAACAAACCAATTGCAGGACCAATAGGACTTGCAACATAACAGAGTATTTGCACTGTTGCAATGGTTGCAGAAAGGCAATGTACTGGTGTCTAGTTCTTAACACCAGCTCAGCTCCATACGTGTTCTTGCTGCTCTGTTTTTCTTTAGGAGTTTGTTGCTAATGCATTGGGAGTCCCTTCAAATCGGGTTGTGGTTCGAGTGAAAAGAATGGGAGGAGGATTTGGTGGAAAAGAGACTAGGAATACTATCTTGACAACTGCAGTGGCTGTCGCAGCCTTCAAGTAAGTTTGGGTGTGGGGAACAGGGCTTTTTCCTTCAGACTGTCCCAACCTGTCTCTTACTGGAGCACTTTCAAGACTCTTCATGTCTTGTTACTGTACAGCTCATAGCAAGCCTGGGATTTCCCAAAGGAGTTGCCTAACAGGCTCTTAGCTGGTAGGAGGAATTGAACCTGCTCCGAGGGGCTAAGCTTATGCAGGAATGACAGCTTTTAATAGGAAAGGGGGAAAAACCCCTTTACTGCTGTTCCTTTTCCTCTCTGAAAACTCTCTTATCTCAAATTCTCTGCCTCTCCCTTTCACTTGACCCCAAACCCTTTCAAAATCCAGCACTAGCTATGCTTGTTGTTTTGTATAATAGAGGTATGAAAGTCTCTTCCTTGCTCAAAAATGTACTGCACAAGATTTGCACCACTGTTCCTCTGCTCTTTTGCAAACTCTCTCTTTGGATTTTTTCCCCAGGAAAGGTGGCAGGCCACTGAACAGAAACCCACATTTTTCAAACCCCTAAAAGCTCAGGGAATGAACGTCGACTGTTTGTGAAGCATAGATTAGAAACGTGCTTCTGGTTTCTGGAGTTTTGATATGGGCTAACCTTTAACTGTGCAAGTTTCTGTGGCTGTGAGTGAACATGGCCTCTGAGGTTACATTTGTGCACTGCGTGTAACACTGCGCTTCCCAATACTGCGCTCGTAGGTCAGGATGCAACCTGCTGGCAGTGCTAGATGGATCTGGCAAAACAGCAGTAATTTGATAAAATACCTTTGGAAGAGAACAGCCAAAATGTAGCTTCTGTACTTAGAACCGGAAAAATAAAGCTGATTTAAGCCAAACCATCTGCTGTCTCTAATTAATCAGTAATACATGTGCATTTTTTTCTTTCCTCTATCTCTACCAGTCTAACCACTGTTTTATATCCCAGAGGTTGTGAAGTAACTTCTATGTCATTCCCTAGATATTTTTACAACCTGAAGAGAGGCACTGGGAAGGCAGAAGTGCTAGAAAATGAAAAGCAACTCCTTCTCTCCTCCTTGTTTTCCTCCTTGGATAATAAATAAGCAAACAAAAACCAAAGTCAAAATCAGGGCTAGTTAGAAATTATTATATAATTATCCTTATTATATAATTCATATGGCATTCTCTCTTGCAAAGCCAAAAGTCTGCCTTGAGAAGTAGTCTGGAAAACAGTGTTTGCTCAGTTCTTAACATCTGTCTCTGTACGGAACTATCCTTCTTTTTAATATAAGAGTGTCTGCACGAGTTTTCACGAACATGTCCCAGCTTCCAAGATATTTATTTTTTTTACTCAATCTTGCCTTTTTCTTAAGAGGAAGATATCTAAAGCAAGCAGTTTACCCCTAACTCCCCATTGCCACTCTGGAAAGACAGTGCTCACCAAAAAGAGGAGAGTTTTGCTCTGTAGGAACTGTATTGTGCGTTTCAGGCTTTGGCTGATAAATTCATCCCTTAACAGAACTGGCCGCCCAGTAAGGTGCATGCTGGATCGAGATGAGGACATGCTGATCAGTGGTGGGAGACATCCCTTCCTGGGGAGGTTCAAGGTATGCATACATATGAAATGAATGCATGTTGTCTCAGTGTTGTCACTTGAAACATCGGAAAGTAGTAAGATACTACTGTGGACAAATCGCTACTCTAGTTGTTTCACTGCAGATTTCCCGTGCTGAAAATGGATCAGGTCACTGGGTTATAGCATTTTTCCTGTTAAAGTCCTGCAGAAGTTCTTTTGGCCTGGACGGTTCCCTTCTTGTGACCTCATCATAAATATTTCCCTTTTCCTTGCAACCAAGACTTTGCCCTTGTTGGTGTCACATTGCTCTTAGATGCTACCCTGTTGGTTTACAGTATTGTACTACTGTTTGTTTTGTCAGCTTCCTTTCCTCTTCAGTCCTCATTGAACTGCTGCTGCTTTTCAAAGCAGAAACCTTTTAAGGAAGGTGTGGCTGTGACAAGTGACCAGCACTTACTTTAGAAGAGTTCTCTGGAGTGAGATTAATATGTGTACATGGACCCTTTACTGGGCAGCTTTACTGGAAGGTTACTGCCTGTGCTTGTCCTGTGCTGCAGCAGAGGACAGTCAGCCTTTCACCTGTATGAGGTCCATTCAGTTTTTGGAGGGAAGCACGAAACAGAACATTTTGTAGAAAACCAGTTACTGAGGAGACTCTCTTGACAGGTTGGTTTCATGAAGAATGGGAAAATCAAGAGTCTGGAGGTGTCATACTACAGCAATGGGGGCAACTCTGTAGACCTCTCTTACGGTGTAAGTAAAGTTTTCTGGTGGCTAATGAGGCAGAAGACATTTACCTGTGAAACCTTTTGCTCTGACTTCAGTTGTTTACAGCATTGCTTGCACATCCTGCTATCTGACATGACTGAAAACAGACCTTGATGGGATTTTGGAGCTTCTACAACTGTTCTCTGAGCCAGCTGACCTGCTTTGGCATGTGCCACATAATTTACATTGATGCTGTAACAACTTGGATTAGGCAAAAGGGTCAAGAAAGTTTGCTTTGCATTACAGTGGGCTGTGATGGGAAACTTGTACAATGCAAGATGACTGATTGTCCCTCAGATCTGGGGAAAGCTAATTCCTTCTAATAAGAAACATCCAAGCCAATAGGCTGATCAGGGTAGAGTGCCCAAATCAACAAGCTTGTTAAAGACTGGCTAAAGCTGCTGAGTTCACGGGCCCTAAGGACAAGCATGGGCCTGAGTTCTGAGTTTGTCTCCAAGAATTCTTGTGCTGATGAGTAAAAACCTCTCCTTTTCTGGTGTGAGTGACCAACCCAATTGCCTACTGTCAGTCATGTTTATTCTAGCTCCCTTTCTCTAGTCCACTGAGTCTTAGATAATTTTCTGCAAAAATGAATCCATTTCAGTAAGAGAGAACTGCAAGAGCTCTCTATGAAAGCCACATTTGATGTTAGCAATGTGGTTGGCGCTGTACAGAGCAGAATGGCAGGTAAGTGTCTTTGCATAAATTAAGGGCCTGGTTGAGCATACATCTACGTGAAATGAGTTTTTGAGTCTGAATCAAGGGACTGGAAAGTGCTCCATGTTGAAATAAGGTTGGGATGTGCATAATCTTCTCTCTGTGCTGCTGCTTGAAGGAAAATCTGGGAACACAAGCCAGAAGGAAGCTCTGGCTCTTTCCCAGTCGGACAATTAGTGGGCAAAGATCTTTAACCTTGCAGTTTAGATGCAGCTACTGAAAATCTTTATTTTATATAGTTGCCCTTACTGCTATAGCCCAGCTGCAGAGTCACTTGATAATCAGAAATACTTCTTTTCCAGTAATGGCTTATTCAGTATAATTAAAAGAAGGTTCTGGTTCTTCCAGGTGGGTAATGGCATTTAGTAGCAGTTTGGCTCAGCATGAGCCCAGGGCCAACGAAGGACTTTGAAGCTCAATCTGTCCCAGGGTCGTAAGTCTCATCAGAGAAGTGTGCTTATTGTCCTGTCCTTCAGGAGGATACTGCTTGACACTCCATTGCAAATGGGAGAGAGTACTGGCTGCACCTCAGTGCTCATCAGCTGTGTTGACTGCAGACCTGCAGGGTGCAAGGGAAAGTGCTGGTTTGTTGTGAATTAGCTTCAGAGTTTTCCAGCCTGGCTTTGGCAGCTAGCGGGAAGTCTGACGTGCTTTATGTAAAACGTGTCTACCTCCTTTCCTTCACTAGGTTATGGACAGAGCCCTGTTACATTTGGATAACTCCTACAACATTCCCAATGTCAGCAGCGTGGGCACTGTTTGCAAGACGAACTTGTCTTCCAACACAGCCTTCCGTGGCTTTGGAGGGCCTCAAGGAATGATGATTGCTGAGTGCTGGATGAGTGACCTTGCTCGGAAGTGTGGCCTGCCACCTGAGGAGGTACAGATCCACTGACATATTTTAGGGTAGTGCAGACTTTGAACAAGCTCTGAGAACTGAGCACAACCACAGAAGATTATTAAGCATACAAAATTTGCTTCATTTTTGCTAAGCCCTAAGCAGTATCTCAGACTTTCTGTATGGCAGCCACATTATAGCATGGATTATTTTCTGCTTTATCAAGTTCCCTCAGTATCCTCAATTGTGTAACATCTGCTTTAAGGATAAACTTTCAAAAAAAGTCCAAGGGCACTAGGTACCTTAATCTTACTAACTGTGTGCTTTAGTCCCAGTCTCTATTGATAATTCACATCGTAGAATCATAGAATCATTAAAGTTGGAAAAGACCTCAAGATCATCAGGACCTACTGTAAACCCAATACCACCATGCCTGCAAAACCATGTCCTGAAGTGCAGTATCTACACGTTTTTCAAACACCTCCAGGGCTGGTGACTCCGCCACTTCCCTGGGCTGCCTGTTCCAATGCTTGACCACTCTTTCAGTATAGAAATTTTTCCTAATATCTAATCTAAACCTCCCCTGGCGCAACTTGAGGCTAGTTGCTGTCATCCTATTGCTAGTTACTTGGGAGAAGAGATCAGCACCCACCCCACTACAACCTCCTCTCAGGTAGCTGTAGAGAGCAATAAGGTCTCTCCCCTCAGCCCCCTCTTCTCCAGACTAAACCCCAGTTCCCTCAGCCAGTCCTCATAAGACTTGTTCTCTAGACCCTTCACCAGCCTTGTTGCCCTTCTCTGGACACACTCCAGCAACTCAATGTCCTTCTTGTAGTGAGGGGCCCAAAAATGAACACAGTACTCGAGGTGCAGCCTCACCAGTGCCGAGCGCAGGGACATGATCACCTCCCTACTCCTGCTGGCCACACTATTCCTGACGCAGGCCGTTGGCCGCCTTGGCCACCTGGGCACACTGCTGGCTCATGTTCAGCCGGCTGTCGACCAGCACCCCAAGGTCCTTTTCCGCCAGGCAGCTTTCCAGCTGCTCCTCCCCAAGCCTGTAGCATTGCATGTGGCGTTGTTGTGACTGAAGTGCAGGACCCGGCACTTGGCCTTGTTGAACCTCATACAGTTGGCCTCAGCCCATCAATTCAGCCTGTCCAGATGCCCCTGCAGAGCCTTCCTACCCTCAACAGATGTATGCTCCCGCCCAGCTTGGTATCATCTGCAAACTTACTGAGGGAGCACTCAATCCCCTCATCCAGATCACTGATAAAGACATTAAAACTGGCCCCAAAACTGAGCCCTGGGGAACACCACTTGTGACCAGCCACCAAATGGATTTAACTCCATTCACCACCACTCTCTGGGCTCAGGCATTCAGCCACTTCTTTATCCAGCAAAGCATACACCCATCCAAACCACGAGCAGCTAGTTTCTCCAGGAGGATACTGTGGGGAACAGTCTCAAAGGCTTTACTAAAGTCCAGGTAGACAACATCCATAGCCTTTCCCTCATTCACTAGGTGGGTCACCTGGTCATATGAGGAGATCAGGTTGGTCAAGCAGGACCTGCTTTTCATGAACCCATGCTGGCTGGGCCTGAACGCCTGGTTGTCCTTCACATGCCCGGCGAGTGCACTTGGGATGAATTGCTCCATAATCTTCCCTGGTACTGAGGTAAGGCTGACAGGCCTTTAGTTCCCGGGATCCTCCTTCCAGCCCTTAAATGTTTTAGTCCCCATTTTCCCATAAATAGATATTCGTCTATTAATTTTCTTGTTCTGTAGATTGAGCAGAGGAGTGAAACTAGGAACCAACATGCTTTTGATGTCATCCATTAATAAGACCTAGTCTGAAGCATTGAACTTGGTATGTCCTTTATATGTCCCTTTTGGAAGGTGCGGAAGCTCAATCTTTACAATGAAGGAGACCTGACTCATTTTAACCAAAAGCTGGAGGGATTTACTCTACGAAGATGCTGGGATGAATGTTTGTCAAGTTCTAACTATCATGCCAGGAAGAAAATAATTGAAGAATTCAACAAGTAGGTGTTCTGGAACTGTCTCTTTACTGGATATACCTCTTGCCTACCAGCTTCTGAAGTTCTCTTAACAACTTGAGTGATGTGAAGTCAGACCATGTATTTGCAGAGTGACTTCTAAGAATTTCTCTTTTTGAAATTCCTTGAGGCTCACTGTGGCAAGAAACCTCTATCAGTAACCTGGTAACTTAGATAAGGCAGGAATCAGACCTAGCGTGACATGGTTTTGTAAGGGGATGTGGGTCTGTTGTGTCTAGCTAGACTTCTCAGATGGCTACCAAGGCAATTTGTGTAGGCTTTCCAGTGCCTTACAGTCATTTTTTGTTGGCTTGTATATACAACTGAATAGATAATTGCTTCTATAATGCCTGGGTGACCATATTCAGTTTGGTCGCCTTCTTGTTGGGACCCACAAACAGCCTAATCTTTCATAAAAATTATTGATTGACTTGGCCTATATTGCATTCAGGCATTTCATTTCTGCTTTGATACCCAAACTGTTGGAGCGAAGCATGGCACTGAGTTGTGATGAAAGCCTTGTGACTATACGAATAATGTTCTTTCCTTGCAGGCAGAATCGCTGGAAGAAGAGAGGGATGTGTATTATTCCTACCAAATTTGGCATCAGTTTCACTATCCCATTTCTGAACCAGGTCTGTAAGCGTCATTCATTTCTTCAGTACAGAGGACAGATTTATGCTGCCTTCCCCAGTCCCTCCTGCCTTTGTACCAAACTAGAGGTTTTCAGAGAAGGTAGTAAATGAGTTAAGAAAGAGCACACATTTTTCAAACCAAAATGAGCAACATAACAATTACCAGTTGATACTGTCTAAAAGACAGCACAATGCAGCTACATTTACTGTAGTTTGTAACTACAGTCTACCAGGTACTTTGCTAGTTCATTTATGATGTTTCTTGGATTAATGTTCCCTTTTATAGGCTGGAGCTCTCGTCCATGTGTATACAGATGGCTCTGTGTTACTTACACATGGTGGGACTGAGATGGGTCAAGGACTTCACACCAAAATGATCCAGGTAATAATGAGTTTGGCCTTAACTGAATGAGACAACTTTTCAAGAAAATTACACTCACTATAGTATTGCCTCAGACAGCTTGACGCTTCCTCTGTGTGTGTGCAGAGGGTAGCAAATCATTACTACTTCCTCTTAATCATTTCAGCAGCAGTGCTAGATTTCCAGAGTATTATTACAGTTAGAATATTAGAATTAGATTATCATCCTAACTTTTATTATGTAGATAACACTGGTCACCACTTACAATCTGGAGTCTCTGGCAATTTCTTTTCATCCCATAAAACTACAGTTTACATATATTTTATAGAAAAAGTAGTCATATTGCAAACATTTGAATATGCTAACATCTTTAGCATTAAAAAGGCCTAAGGGAACGATATTGCTTTGACAGGGAAATGAAAGGGACATCTAAAAGGGCTCTTTATGCTCTGATTCTTATAACTGTCGAGAGAAGAATGTAGTCCCACAATAGTGAAATGAGCACCTGTCATTTTGGCAGGAGCGTTACATGTATGTGCTCACACACATTCAGGCTGTGAAGGGCAAACTTAACAATGTTCTGGCTAGCTCTCTATCACCAAATCAACAGAGTCTCTCAAGAAAAATGAAATTTAGGGCAGGAGGGGGTAGATGTTGCAGTGTGGATTCTAGCAGTGTAAGCAATGTATCGTGCTCATGTAATGATCATGTTCATCTACAAGAGCAGCTGCTTACCAATTATTTACCTTTGCTCTGCAGGTTGCTAGCAGGTCACTGGGAATCCCAACCTCCAAAATTTACATCAGTGAGACCAGCACAAACACTGTCCCAAATACCTCCCCGACAGCTGCATCTGTCAGCGCAGACATCAATGGAATGGCCGTCCATGTATGGAAACTGAGTTACTTAAACTAGTGGGTTATAAGCTGGGACTCCAGAACATGAAAAGTTGACATGTATTTATCTATTGCTTAAGGAAAATATAACTATCAAAAGGCATTTCCAGGCTAAGGATACCTCATAATTTCTTTACCTGCTATAACTACCAGTGGTGTTAGATGGTGAATGAATATGCTTTTTTTTTCAAGCTGTTAGAAATCTCCTTCAGTCCTTCTGTAGTTCTGAAATGGAGTGTTTGTGATTACTCAAAATAAACAGAACGAAGCATCCATTTAAATAGCTAGCTTCTGAGTAATTAATGTAGCCATACCTGTAACAAATATATTGTGCTGCAAATATTAATAGGAGGTGATTTATGGGCTCTGCTCCAGAATCAAAGAACTCTAGGTGTTCATGCACTCAGACCAAACATCTTTCTGTAGCAATGGTGTGGTCATGACTGTCTCTGGCGTGGTGGAGTTACGAATGCATATATTTGCAGGGTATGTGACCTCTCCATTGAAAAGAGGAATTTAGTACTGGTCATTCTCAGGTTTAAAAAAGAGAAAGCATAACCTGCAAAGTAAAAACATCAGGCTGTTTTTATTTTCTGCACGGCTTGTCTGAGTAGGTTGAATTTTGGCAAGAATTCTTTTTTTTTCTTCAGTGTTCTGGGATCGTCTTGCTAGCTATGCTACCGTGTCCTGTTATGACTTGGTACAGATAAAGTTACTGTATAAATGGGTGGGTTTTTGGTATTTTGTGTCATGGTCCAGAAAGCTGTGTGCTGTATTTGGGATTTCCTTCTGCTGTCAGCACAGCCAATCTGCTTTAAAATCCTTTTCAGTCAACATTTCTTCCTACATAGCAAGACATCTGTTAGTGAACTTTGTTCCTTTTTATGATATGCCAAAGTCCTAAAGGCAATATTGATTTAAACAGAAGGTTCTTTGTACCTCTTATAGGGGTCTTAATACTATAATCTGATTTTTCAAATCTAAAAATATTGTTTTTGTCTCTCTTTGTTTCTAGAATGCATGTCAGACTATCTTAAAAAGACTTGAGCCGATCAAAGAGGCTAATCCCAAAGGATCCTGGGAAGACTGGGTAAGCTGTTTGTATCTGTGAGACAAGTGGGCATTGCCAGGGATGTTTTAATTGGCAAACTGTATATGCAGGTATATCCTCCCGGCCTTCTGCACCTTGCTAGCAAAGATTTGAGCAAAGACAGTGAAACAGAAATCTGGCAAGGGAAGTAATCAAAGCTTGCAAGAGGTCATCCCAAAAACATTCTTGATGACTTTAATACTGAGATTTCTCCAGATTTCTGCAGCCTACCTATGACAAACTTGACCATATAAGAGTCTTGAGTGATTACATGTATCTTTCTAGTCAGGCTATAATCTTGGACAGAAAAAACCACGATTTGTAATGAAGGGATTCTATGACAATAATGACTCTTTGTTGAGCTGCCATCCACCTTCTGCAGTGCTCCTTGGCTGCGATATCTCTGTACCCTCAATAACAAGAGATTGATGTTCTGTAAGGCTCTCCAGCAATTTTCAGATCCAAGCTCTTATCTTCATGGGAAGAGCTTTGAGTTTGTGATTTGGAAGTCACGACAGCATTTCCCCTGGCCTCACTAAAGTCAAGATGACTGTCAGTTTAACCTTCGTCTCTGAGGTTGAAAGTCTAACCTGTAGCTGAGAGCTGAACAAACACTAGCAAGTACTATCCCTCTGCCAATGGGCAAGTTGTGCCCTTGGGTAGCTGCTGACAGGGCTGTTTGGGGAAGCAGCTGCATCATGATGTTTCCCTTGGCACTGCTGGCACTGGGTAGGGTGATAGCTGTCTGTCACTGGGCACCTTCTATTCATACTTTCCTGGAAATGTGTTTGGGGTAGCTATTTTGCAGGGACTGGCTGGACAATTACTGTTTTCAAACTCTTTTTCACTTTGCCAGATTAAAGCCGCCTATGAGAACTGTATTAGCCTGTCGGCCACGGGGTATTATAGGTGAGTGAATATTCACACTGCAGAGGCACAGCTCTTACTTCATTGCATGGATTGCAACCAGGGAAATTCTGGGAGGATTTATAGTCCCTATGCCCCTGTCACTGCTCTAAATTAGGGCTGCATTCCCTTTCCTACCTGGGAATGTTAAACTGAGGTTAACACTCTCCTGACTGGGGAGAATCAGTTTCTAATGGGGCACAGTTCTTGGGGCCAAGTTCAGATCTGATGTAAATCTGGAGTAGATTTAACTTTGCTCTAGCTGACCTAGGTCTGAGGAGGCATAAATGGAGTCACAGGTTTGCCTGGGGCTCTGCTCTATGTCAGCCTCATGACCTAGTGTTGCACTAAAACAGTCATTCAGGGAAAAAGGGCGCAGGGGTTGTCCTAGAGGACAAAGCTACTTACAGCACTAGGCTGGAGCAGCATCGTGTCTGTTGTGGCGTGAGCAGATAACAGCATTTTCAATTTCATTCTCGTACTTTAAAGTCTTGCTGGTTCCTGTGCAATTCTGAAATGAGGCACTTTTCTTAGTCAGCTTTACTGCTGGAGGAAAGCAGAGATCCATCACCTTTGAGGCAGAGGGGTTGACACAAAAAACTAAACACAGTGTTGAGAAAAGCCTATTTAGGACTAAAACAACATGAGCTCATTTCTGTTGCATCTCTGAAATGTGTTCGTCTCAACCAAGTGACCATCAGTATTTTAATAAACCGGTTTTCAGATAAAGTATAAGTAGCCATATACAAAGTTTGCCGTGAACTGTGCTTAAAACCAGTTCTTAGCTTAATCCAGTTTCTGGTTCAACTTGATTATGCTCTGAAATTTAATGACCTCCAAGAAATGTTCAGCTGCACTCTAAAAGCGAAAGATTTGCTACTGAATTGGTGGGAATGAGTTCACAATAGTCATCACAAGCCCTGAGATTCATGGGAAAATAAAGATGGCTAGAATATTTCAATAGTTTCAGTCAGGTTTTGGAATACAGAGCAGCTTGAGCAGATTTCTGTTTAGAGTTGTTTACACTTTTCATTTCTGCATTGACTTGACAGAAAGGATGGAAAAAAGTGAATAAGGATTTCAGTAAGTTGCAATGTGTTTGTATTCATTTTGACTGTTCATGGAATGAAAAGTGGTTTTGTTTTTCTTTGTATCAAGAATTCCTGACCTTGGCTACGACTTCGAAAAGAATGAAGGGAAACCATTCTGCTACTTCAGTTATGGCGTTGCTTGCTCTGAGGTTGAGATAGATTGCCTGACAGGCGACCACAAGGTGAGGGGTTCAGCAGTGAAATAGCCCTCTGTGCTTAGGTGAAGGAAACATTCACAGGGAGTTAGAACAAATACTGGGTGTCAGCCTGTTCCTAGCTGTCATTGGTCTGGTGTGACCTTCAGTAAATTTCTTAACTCCTCTGTTCCACAGTGCAATAATCCATAAAGTACAATAAAATGATAATTATCTACCCTGCAGGGATATTAGGACACCTAATGAATGATTGCAAAAGTTATTGGATTTATTTAAGCAAGAGACAGCGGTACTGTGTTAGCACAAAAGAACAGAAACGTACTGGTATTGCGTTAATCATTAAAAATAGCACTGAAGACTTTTCTAAAGAAAGAAAAAAAGAAAAAAAAATTCATCAGAATCTGACCTAGATGGTTATGGTCAGGTACAGAGCACTGACACTAGCAGCTTGGAACTGATATAAATTGGGTCCTTTGGATCTCTGGGGAAAACTACAGTGAGTTCCTTTGATATACTTTAGGGATGAATTCAGATTAAAAATCAGCGTGAAAAGTTGAACTGAAATGGATTGTTGAACACTGGCCAAATGTGGGTAGTGGCTAGATGCATTACTCTTCCTCATACATGACCATGGTGTACCAGTCCAATGTTCTGTGCTAATTTATTCTTTTTTCTGCCTTTTAGAACATTCGCACAGACATTGTTATGGATGTTGGTACCAGTCTGAACCCAGCCATAGATATAGGACAGGTAAGTGAAATAGTGTTGCTATTTCCACCATGTTAAAGCCATCACACTACTCTCAGGCTTTTCTGGATGAGCCATTATTCCTCTCCAGGTTTGTGCCTTTGCAAACAGAGTATTTTAAGCTTGGGCATCCGGTGAGGCATTTTAGACTAGCTAGGAAAACTAGTTTGACCTACACTTAACTATGTAATAGGCACAGAATTATGTAGGGAAATATCCTGTGGGGTTGGTTTTGCCTTGGATGTTAAGACTACAGGATATTCTCCACTTAGCACCACACTGCTTTTCAGCATCTGCCTTGCCTAAGGAATGAATCCAGATAATACTAATATGATGGAGTAACCTCATCCCAGACTTAGTTTCTACAATGTGGCATGTGAGACTAAATCCCACGCCTGATTTTTTTACTCTAGTCTGTCAATATCAAGTCCCATTTAACTCAGTGAAAATTCTTCTGTGAATAAAGAGTTTGGTTGGTAGATTCTGTCCTCCAACTACTACTGTGCAGGGATCTCAGTGGGAAGTTGGACCAGTCACTTAGCTTGCAAATTCCTTGGGTGGGGACAAGCTTACTTGCATATCTTGTGCAGTAATAATCACAATGATACTTCTCAGCAAATAAAGGTAATAAATGTAGGGTTGTTTGGTATACCAAGAAATTAATTGTTAGACACTTGCACATGCTCGTCTAGCCATCTTAGCTCCCTTGCTAACTGTAGATCTTGATGTAGTGTAACTACAGTGAACTGCTGCAGGATTTGGGGTTTACAGGAGAGCATGAGTTGCAGAGCTCTGCTATAGTTAAAATGAAACGTCTTTGAAAGCAATATTTTTTCTGAAAGTTTTTTTTTTCTGGAAGTGGCCAAGGGGAGAAGGATCCTTTCTGTCTTTGCAGCCTGTCAGTTTGGGTCTGGAAGTAAAGAGATGGGCTACACAGAGTTTGTCAAAGAGGTCTCAGTTTCCTGTGTTCTTCCAACAACAGCTGCAGAGAGAAAGGATGTTGTATGATTGCAGGAAAACAAGTACGCAGAGCTGGGTTAATGAATGTTTGTACCAAATATTTAGACTGGTCTGCTTTGCAGATCTCTCTGTGGGCTCAGAGAGCAGAGCTTTTTCGAGTAGGGTTGTTCAAGAACATCCTCCTCTCATAGCTGCTCCCCTTCTTTTTTTTTCCCTCCTAAAATTTACAGTAGAAAAATTATACAAAGTCTTTAGTACTTGAATGGATATGGGCGTATTGTTGCAAGTGTCTGTGCTGGTGACTTGCAAATATGTAGTACCTAAGAAAGCATTTATACTGAAATAGAAAGCGTAAAGTAGTTTGTCTTCAGATATGTCATCTTCAGTCCTGTTAATTTTCTTGTCCTTTGAAGTATCAGCAAGTACGACTCCTTCAGTGTTAATCTGCTTGTGAAGGAATCAATATTTTAGCACTGATTTTCTCTCCCCCTCCACCCCCCCTTGCAGCATCAGAAAATTCCTGTCCTGTGTTTACAGCATATCTGTTTGCAAGTGTTTGTAAATTGCTTCACCTGCCAGGGAAATGCAGCCATATCTATACGGGAACACAGGAATTGTGCAAAGATGCAAGCTGTACTCAGCAGAAGGGACAAAGGTTTACAGATGAAAAGTGGGAAATTAGTCAGGAGGGGCGGGCTGAAAACTGCAGTGAAAATCATCACTGGCTGTTCATGTGCAAGGAAGAATAACAACAACAATAAAAAGAATGTAACCTTGTTTGGATGTGTTTGTAGATAGAAGGAGCATTTGTCCAAGGCCTCGGGCTCTTCACCATGGAGGAGCTGCGCTATTCTCCTGAAGGAAACTTGTACACTCGAGGGCCTGGGATGTACAAGATCCCAGCATTCGGAGACATCCCAACAGAATTCTATGTGTCTCTTCTCCGTGACTGTCCAAACAGCAAGGCGGTTTATTCATCCAAGGTATACTTACAGGATCTGCAGGCCTCCTACTGCTCTATAATTCTGTGAAATTGAGTGTGAGAAAGTGATGATGCATGTGTCTAAATAGTTAATCTTGTTATGCTGGTTTTATTCTGGGGTCAGGATGTTTTCCCGTTCCTTACCAGAGATATGTTTACTATGCTTTATAGTTAGGAAGAACTGAAATAACCTGCACACTGCTGCTCCCTGATTGTCCATTAGGGAGAACTGAAGTGGCTTTGCTGTGCCAGCTCTTATGTAGCAGAGGCTGCCAGCCTTCTCCTGCATGTCAGCTCCCTGGTTACCCTTCCCTGGTGCCAGAGCCACCACTGGGGATAACATTTCCAGCAGTGTCATTTCCTCAGATCTGACATACCAAGGTCTTGTGTCTGAGTTTTTGTGTTTTGCTTTCTTTATTGTTTCACAGTGCTCATGTTACCCTTAAAGGTCCATTACTAATCCATGTGTCCTTCAGGTGTTTCCGCTACAGTCAGTGCTGTTCTCTGCAGGTAGTGAGCCCTTCTCTGCACAGGGAAGGGGTGCCTGTACAGCATCGATGAATTTGCTTTACTTACAGTGCAACAGAGCCTTTAGAGAGGCCACTCACCATCCTTATCTGTATATTCCTGGCCTGGCTCCTTACTGTTTCCCTTCTCATGTCCATCCATCCACAGGAACATCTTTATCAATGAGGAGAACTTTTGGGTGATTAGTGCTGATGACAGAAAGAAGAAAAAAGGGGCTGGCAGGGACCTCAGCACTAGATAATACTTGTGTAATCCCTGAGGGAGGCATTCCTGCTGCTTTGCGGGGACCTCCAGCGATGGAACATCGTGCTCTCTGTCCAGACATCTCACCACTGACTTATCTGAATTCCCTTTGCTGCAGTTTTAGCACCATCCAAAAGGTTGTGGGAATGGGCTAGTCTCTTTTCCTTTATAACAGCCTTGCTGTGTTAGAAAGCTTATGTTTTCCTACTGTCTCTTCTTTAAATGAACTGGGGGTTGTTTTAGCTTGATCCTTCCTCACTGGTCACACCTGGCAGACTAGGGGCTGTTTCAGCTTGGTGTTTCCTCACTGATCACATCTGGTAGACTGAGGTTCACATCTGGAAGGCAAGGGGCTGTTTTGGCTTGGCCTTCCCTTCCTGATCACACCAGGGAGACTGAGAAGTCACAAAGAAGGAATGAGGAATGAGAACAATTCCTGATTGTCACCTAGGGCTTGCTCATCTTTCTGTTAGCCTCATTAGTGTTTCCAGGGCCAGGACTGTTTTGGGCTGCAGCCTCACCCTTGCTTTTGTTCTGTCTAGGCTGTGGGAGAGCCACCTCTGTTCCTGTCTGCCTCGGTGTTTTATGCCATTAAAGATGCCATCTACTCAGCAAGGAAGGACTCTGGCCTGACTGAACCATTCAGGCTGGACAGCCCTGCCACCCCAGAGAAGATCCGCAATGCTTGTGTGGACATCTTCACCAAAATGGTAACAGCTTCTGGTTTCATAGTCTGCTCCCTAGTAGGCCTACCCGCTCATGGAGCGTGTGTGCTGGTCACAGTGGCCCAGGTCTGGGATTAGAGCAGGATGGGGGGAGGCTGTGGCCCTACTTAAAGAGCTGTTTTTTATTTCATGGGTATTATCGTTCACCTAACATGCCACCAAATGAGAGACAACTCCAAAGACCAGCATTGCTAGGGCTCCCATTGCAGGAAGGGCTGCTATACAGTTACCACTGAAGCTGCAGTTCATCCCTCCACCCTCCAGGTGCTGCCTGTAGAACAAAGGCACTGACTTCTTGTCCTGATGCTCCTGACCATCATCTCTTAGGGGATCACCACCACTAACATATCTTGCAGGTCCACTCTGCAATTTAGTGGTGTCTCTCGGGTAAGGAGACACCTTATTGTTCTGCTGAACATTATGACCACAGGAGCCTCCTTAGAGGCTGCAGGCATGATATGAAGGAGTGCAGGATTTAACCCTGTGACTGTCTCTTCATGGACTCCTTCTCTGTCACTGTGTTGTGACAGGGCTGCATAGGATTGGGTCCCTGCAGAGTCCTGATGACTCCTGTGACTCTGAAAACACAGTTGTTTGTCCATGTGGGCATCTTCTAGGCTTTCATCAGTTTGAATCCCGCTGTGGTTAACAGCAAAACCTGGTCATCTTAGTCCTCCTCACCTGATGCTTGCATCACTCTCTGGGGAGAAGGACTCAGAGATGGCTTTGAGAACTTGCACAAACTGTTGACTATCAAGTCTTCAGCCAGAGCCAGGCACAGCCTGTAACAGAAATGCCATGAGACAGGCGTCTCTGTTTTGAAAGACTGAGATATGAGCTCAGATCTTCAACAGTATAAAGTCACCTACCTTAAAGGGAGCACAACAGGGCACACCAAACCCAGGCTAAGGCCCTTCTTTGTTGCTGCTGTTGCTAATTTTTTTTCTCCTCTCCTCTTTACAGTGCCCTTCTGCTGAGCCAGGGACCTTTAAGCCATGGTCTGTGCGTGTGTAAAAGTGAAGTTTGAGGAGCAAACTATTCTCGTGAAACTGTGCTTACACCAGAGGGACCACAAGGCAGTAGGACTATAATGGAGAAGAAAAAAAAAAAATCTGTGTTCATGTGGCTCATCCACTGATTCAGGGAGCTTTCACATTTAGTTGCTCAATCATTGTTTTCTCTACAAAAGGGAATTGCTGCCAGATTATAGCTGTGATGTAAACTCAAATGAAGAGTAGTGGAAGGTGATGTTATCCAGGTGTAATTGAAAAACCTTACAGGTTTCATTTAAAATTGCTGCAAGGATGGGAGACAAGCCACTGTGAAATGGTAGGGTGGTTATTTCTTCTTTTCCTGCTGTTGGGAAGAGATGGATCACCTTGTGATGCTATGCCGAGAAGGACTTAAATGCATTGAACCCAGACAAACAGTCCTCTAGTGGAGATGGGGGAAGATACGAGAGGCACGGAGGGCTGGACCCTGTTGTGTCTTCTCTGCACACAAAGCCAGATATATACTAGAGGAAGGTAAGGAGGAATTTTGATGTTAGCTAATGAAGATGAAGGTCTTACCTATGTAACAGAAGTGGTTCAGAGGAAAACCCTGAATTGTGACCGGTAGCTGATTTATCCCAAGTTAAATGAGAATTGCTTTTTCTACACTGGGGCTTTAATGAATTTTTAGTTCATGTGCTACCTTGTCTTCTCTGATTAGAGATAAAAACTACAGAGATACCAAGAGGACTTTCAGCAAGATGCTGCTTCACTTGACACAGCCTTCTTCCTCCTCCACCTCTATATCTTTCCCCCATCTTTTAAAAAGGAGAGGACATCAGAGAAGGGACCTTGAGGTTACAGAGAAAGTTGCTCATCGTTGTTCCCAAGGCAATTTATACCAGCCCAGGCAAGGGACAGGAATAAGATGGACGCATCTGGGGATTAGTTGGCTCTGGGTGCCCTCTAGGGTCAATCCCTTGCTGTCATGCTATGGCCTTGCCTTCTTTTCAAGACAACTCTTAGTTTTGTTGAATGTAAGAGAATAGGTACGTTTTGCTACAGGGACTGCTTGTATGAAAAATGTGCAGACTATGTGATGACCTCATGCCTTTTGGGCTGAATGCATTTCTCATGTTGGATTTAATTCTGGGCTTCCCTCTTTGCAGGTTTTGTCACTGTGAGATTTAACACTGTAGTATCATGTTAGCTCTAGATGATGTCAGCCATGTACTGTACCTGCTCATCATGTGCAAACTTTTATCTGTTTCTCTGGCCCACAGCTTTATGAAAATGTCCTTTTTATATTTTTGCACTCCCAGGGCCACCAAAACATATGGTGCAAGAGGATGTAACTCCATTGCCTTATACAAAATTTTGCTCACGTATGTCCTGCTTAAAATTGGCCTCCATCTTAGGACTTAACACTGTATGCACAGTTTGAAATAGATTTTTGAAGCACTCCAGAGCATATAGTTTGGAAACGTGTAAATTTATTTCTCAACTTAAAATATTATGGTTCTACCATCTAGAAAAAGAGCATTTGTATATCTGCATCGCAGAAAGTGTTTTGTGCCTGCTGGGCTTATTATGTAATTGTTTTATTAATTGAATTATGATATTGGTGTTTCCTAAGCTCTGAGGTACTCTGCAAGAATACATGTTTGTTTTGTCCTGAAAGTTGGCATTATGTAAAAAAAACTCTTAGAGAAGAAAATGTGGGTGGTGAAACACTGGAACGGGTTGCCCAGAGAGGTAGTGGAGGCCCCATCCCTGGAAACATTCAAGACCAGGTTGGACAGGGCTCTGAGCAACCTGATCTAGTTAGTGGTGTCCCTGCTCGCTGCAGG
>Ga0065711_1027190_pt1 | contig 52856 bp, 21 predicted proteins | sample Hoacrofraction12_FD_59098 | JGI IMG/M metagenome (GOLD analysis project Ga0065711, IMG submission 59098) | Hoatzin crop microbial communities from Cojedes, Venezuela - Epithelial fraction 12 v2 (version 2) | ecosystem: Host-associated > Birds > Digestive system > Esophagus > Crop | place... | reverse complement strand
CGGGGAGGTTGTGGAGTCTCCTTCTCTGGAGATATTCAAGACCCGCCTGGACAAGGTCCTGTGCAGCCTGCTGTAGGTGACCCTGCTTTGGCAGGGGGGGTTGGACTAGATGGCCCACAGAGGCCCCTTCCAACCCCTAACATTCTGTGATTCTGTGTTAATTTCCTAATTCCATTTGTTATTCATAATTTTTTTTCTAAGTCTTAAAAATGGAAACTCACTTATGCTTGTACTGATGAACTGTAGAATTTTGTTCTTCCAGCACTATGCAGGAGGCTTGCATGACTTACTTCAGTATTGTTCAAGAGAGAGGTGAATAATAAAAGTAAGCATTCACGATAACTAGAAACACGGTTAACAATGCTAGTGCAGAAAGGATGGAGTTTTCTTTTTTTCAGATGTCTTTTCGTGGCCTGTGAAACATGCATGCACTTTTCTTAGGGATGAAAGTTTTTAAATGCTAATCAAAGAGCAACTTCAGATACTGTGTAAAACATTTGCTCTCTCCTCGTTCTGAACATAGCAAACCTTTTCTTTTCAAACACTTGCATGAAATGAATGATGTCTGCTAGCTTGACCTCTTTATTTCACCATCTATTGAAGAAAAACAATTCTGCAACTTCTTACACTGCTGTAATCAAGACAAGAGAATTTGCCATTTTTATATAAAAATCATATCAGGACACTGATTATGTGCTCATCTGGAACATAATTTTGGGACATACTTTTAACCCTTCCTAGTGATGAAATTAAAGGAATTGATTGTTAGTTAAGAATTTTTAGTAGAAATCAAAGGATTGTGTATTGGCCAACATCAAATTAGCTATTCTGTTCAGCTGGAGGCAGGAATTAGTGTAAAAAAATTTCGATAATGTTTTCCTGTTGTTACTGCTGTGGGAGTTTTCACATTCATTACTACAAATGCGTGTATAAATACAGAAGGTTACGTGTGTAGTATTGACAGAGTACAGTACAAGTTCTACCTGCATTACTTAAAGGTGCAAGCTTGTACCCTACTCTGTTTAGTCCAGAAGAATAGCCAGAATTTTTTTCTGAGACTTTATTATATAGATGAAGATGCAGAATATTAAAGGAAATGCAGGAATCAGAAGTCCATGCACATGCATGCTGACTTTGGACCAGTTTGGGGTTTTTCTTTGCAATTGGAGTCAATTACCAAGAATTTAAATAGATAAATATTAGAAACGTTATCTAATAGTTGCCTCCAGAAGTATTCCCCTGTGCTGCTTGGAAAATGCGCTAGTAATTTCTTCTTGCTGTGGTTCCTTTTCTCATTTTGTACTTTGGGATGAATTACAAAATTCGTTTATCTTTGACTCTCTGTAAGGAAATACAGAATTCATGAAGAGGGAGAGCATGGTGTGAAAAAAAATCCTTGTATTTCAATTGAAAAAGGAAATTGTTTGCCTGTTCTTACTGGATAAATCTTCATTCATGTGAGTGTATCTTGGATGACCATCTTGTCTGTTACCTATTGTAAAAATAACGCTGCACACACTGTACCTGTCTCCACCGACAGCACTCCTCCCATTGTGACTGCCACCACATAAACTGGGTCTTTGTTCCTTGAAATATATTTCTTTTCTCCTCCTGTGTATCCAGCTTTTCTGAGTCAGGTCTGTGTTCAGTAATATGTAGTGAGTTCTAGTGAAAAAAGGGAAATGAGCAAGAGAGTACTAAATTTACTGGAGTATCTCTTTGCTTGAGCTTGCGGAGCACAACACAGTTTACTGTCGGAACACTCTCAGCTTGTGTCTGTGACGAAGGACAGAGCAGCCCCCTCACCTCACCAGTTAGCACAGGCAAAACTGTCAGCATTGTACTACTGCTACGGGTAAAGCTAAAGCGGAATTTACTAACTTAGGCACCTTTATCCAGGAATGCGTTGTGCCAAGACGGTAGTTTGATATGCTGCTTGGTGGTTTTTGTTGCTTCCTCAACATTTAAACTTAGCTTGAGGAATTTTCTAAGATATTTTGGGCATTTTATTGATCTTAAAAATTCATTTCCCAATAATTAAATTTCTTAATAAATTCATTAATTAATACATTAATGATTTTTAGTCTTAAGAGAAACTATGTGACATGCAGTTTTGTATTTTGCTTTGGTCTTTGTATTAAGACTGTTTCTGTAGAATTTTTTTGTGAAGATACGGGAGAAAATTATTTTTACATCTCAACTTATAGATTAAAATATGAAAAATACAGGTGTGTTTTTGGTACTAATTCTGTACACAATCAGTCCTTTAAGACTTCACTAGTCATACTACTGTAAATCAGAAAATAGTATTTCTGTCTTTAACAACAAAAAAGTACATTCGAAATTGCAGATTGCAGCACGTGTCAACACATAACCTTGAGTAGTGTTTTGTCAAAAGTGTAGAATTAGTGATTTTGGAAAGGAAATATTTGTAGGATTTATTTAGTTGCTTTGGTTTGCATACAGATTCTCAAAGGATTAATCGAACTGTTGATTCTAGGGATACAGTTCTCCCTGGTACCAGTGAAAATTATGCTTCTAGGTGTGACATGAGTTTAAGCTGATATTGTAGTAGTGATTACTTAATGTTTGCAATTAATTGTTGGCTATTGATCTGTAGAGTTTAGGTGTTCAGGGAGAAGGACTCTAATAGCTTGCTCTTAGTCTATGCTTAGAAAATGAATCGCTTTCAGACAATTAAAAAAACCCCAACTGCTTACTGAATTATTTGTCCATTTTTATGTCTTAGCTTCTGGATCAGACTTCCGAAGAGCTCACTGACGCACGTTTTTAAAGTATCTCTTGGCACCTCCCCACACTTTTACTACTGAATAGTACTATCCAGTATGAAAGTTTGTCTTGCTTCCCAGGGATGGCACAGGGACAGGAGGTCAGCGGTAGCTCTGGTCGCAACTGCCTTCCATATGACTCTAGAGCAGTCATACAGGTGGTGATACGTTGTGTGTACCTTTACCACTGCCTTCACCACAGGACAGGTTTAGTTACTGGCACTTGCTTAAATACTGCTGGTTTGCAATTAAGGGTTGTCATAGCTTCACTCCGTGCTGGTTTTGGAGCCAGAAGATACAGGTAGTGTTTCCTTTTTTCTTCATTGTCCTGTTGGACTCCTCTCTGTGTTCTCAAGTTTCTGTTACCACAGGTAGCTGTTCCACTCATTTTTGGTCATGAAAGGACCTTCAAAGTAGTCCAGTGTGCTTTCTACATTGCTTTTTTAAAAAAAACATATGAGGACTTCTGGCACAGAAACATCTTTTTTAGCTGGGGGTTTTTTTTTCCGATCTGATAACATTTATTGAAACAAAAAGCAGGAAAAGCTCATAAATAAAGTTAAACTCTCTTACTTCAGTCCTGCTGTGGTGGCCATTGTGCTTTTGGGTCGGTTGCCAGGTGTTCCCTTCAGCTAGCTGGAGACTTGTGCCACTAGCAAAGAAATTGGCACAGGCAGACCGTACCTTTTGAAATGGCTGCCTCTGAAACTTTTTATTACTCTGGGTAAGCAAGATGTTCTCTGACAGGAAAAGATTTTGGAGTTGTGGAGAAAGGAAAGGGCTGGTGTTGGATACCTCAGTGCTATTTAATTACTGCAGAAATAATAGCAGTAATGTATTTATTGGAGTAGGGCTGAGCATACCTTCAGGGATGTAAAAGCTATTTAGCTAATTTTCAGCTTTGTGTTTAGAAACTAGCATAGGGGATAGGTCTGCCCACTGCAGGCTGTTTCTCCAGTCTGTGAATTCCTGACACCCATCTGTGTGTCGTACAGCTGCACTAGACCTCAATACAAAGTGAGCTGTGTCTGCTTTGGCCAGCTTCTCCCTAATGTTATTCCCACTCTCTAGTGAAGTAATGTTCAGCCTTGATCTCACCCGTGTGATGAATATTCATTTCACAGATAATTATCATCATCCCTGAACAGCTCCATTCAAATAAACCGAACTTCTCACACCACCGATCATTTCTGTCACTGTTTTGGCAGCATGAAGCTTACAATTCCTCATGCTTTAATAATGCTCCATCATCTGTGGTATCAGATTTGGGTCAGATGAGCGTGGTGAGGGTTAGAAAACTCTTCCTTTACACAATGCTCCATGTTTTAGGAAAAAGAAAAGGGGCACCTGCCACTCACCTTTCCGTATGCTGCCTGAAATCCTACGCCGAGTGGGAGGTAACAGCACAGTGGATGTAAACAAGGAGCTGCTTTGCTGTAACTTGGTGCTCCAATTTAGATACCTGTTGAGATCAATGGAATGTTCAAACATTATATTTCAGTATTTTCAAGTTCTTCTCAAGGATTGTAGCTACTAAAACAAGTCTCAGTCCTCAACTGGGCTACGGTAATGGATTTATCTGGACTGTCGAGTGGAATAATGTTGCTAGCAAGTACCTGTATTTCAGTTTAATTTTAAGATCTTTTTAGAGGAATTATATGCACAAATATATTTTTAATGGCTAATAAGTCCTACTAAGAGAAAAAAGGAACATAAAGGCTCTTTTCTTTCTTTTCTGTAAATATTATTATTAAAATGAATAAAAGTACTAAATAAAAAGTAGCCACAATAACAGCGGTAAGAGATCAGTCAGTGTCTGAAGTGGTTAGAGTTCAGTAGCAGATTCTTTGCAAGCGAGGTATTTACTGAGTTGGTGTCTTTGTCCACATTCAACACAATTTTACAGCATTCTTGTCATTATTTTGTAAAAAATAGCCTCAAAACATGCTTGCCAGATCTGCCTGTTATAATTTCAGCGAACTAGTCTAAGCAAGAAGGCAGGTGTATTAAACAGGAAAACAGTGATGTGTGATATTTTCTGGTCAGTATCTGCAGTTTTTCAGTAGCAGTGCATCGACAGGCTGCTGCTCATTCAGTGTTTTGTTTTCTGTCCTGGTGTCCGTCCATTCCTGCCTTGCTCTTTCTACATTCCTCATTTTGAATTGAAACAAATCAGGGAGATGTGGGAAGGGGACAGCGATGAGGGATGTACATACTCTTCTGAATGTGCGTGGTGTTGACAAGATGGTTTAAGTAAGTACTTTTTATTAGCCTGGTGATAATGGTTCTTTGTCCTGTATTCACTGTCTTCATTGGTACACGGCAGCTCACTGTTCACCCGTCTTGATTTTGAGTCATCCTGATGTTCAAACCCACTGAGACCAAGTCCTTCCTTCCCTCCTTCCCCCTCCACTGGGAGCTCTGTCATTAAAAAATACCTGCTCCTAATTCAGTGCTCAGTTCTGCATGTATTTACTGAACTAAGAGTCGGACTGGTTTACAAGAGCTTCATCTGACTAGAGTTGAGTCAGAGAGGATCTTGCTATGTTTTCAAAGAGAAGTAATTTAAGCTCCTACAGACAAATGTTGTGGGTTTTTTTTCACTCATAACTACTTCTGGATGTGCTGCTTGCATCTTGTGCCAGTTGTCCTGATCAGCTGTGCTGGTGATTTCTCATTTGCTGTGTCGCTGCTGTGCCAATATCGGCCACAGTATGAGCTGGTGCAGCTCAGGAGGTCATGAAGCAGCTGGTAGGGAAATGAGACGGTACCGAATGGTGGGTAATGTGAAAAAAGGCAAAATCCACAAGTGACTTGTTACCCTATGGAGGAATTGTTTCTTGTGAAGACTCTGAACTCAACAGGTTTTCATGAAACAAATTTAATAGAAAAAAACAATGGAAAAGAGCTTTAAGCTCTGTTTAAAACATAAAGCTGTCTGCTAGAAGAAAATCCTGTACAAAAGGATATTTAAGCATTTCCTTTTTTTAATCTGAAAGCAATTCTTTTATTAACTTCTATTTTTTTCTGATACTTTTCCCCCCCTGTGAAATAGTTAACACTGAGGGAAAAATAGGCGCTAAATTCTGTAGACTATCAGTAAGTCTCTCTAGACTGCAGAGTTTGTCACAAAGAGAATTTATTATATGTGTTAAGATTGTGAAATTTGTAGTTACATGTTTTTAACTCTTTTTATTTTGTTTTCCCCCTCCTTAATATAGTGAGTGTGCATGTGAACTGTGCTTTTCAGTATGTGAAGTAGCTGCTGCTACAGTCCTTCCAGAACAGCTAACACTAGAGCTTTTTATAGAATAAAAGCAAAAGAATTGAGACACCTAATGCTCCTGGATCGTTCTTGTTCTTGGATCCCCAGCATGACTCAGAATTGCTCAGGTGCAGGATAGGGCCCTCTTCTTCTGGACAAAAGACCTCTCTGTGGTGTGCTTTGAGGCACAGAAAGGTTATCTAAAACAAAGATATATGTCTTTTTTTCCAGGTTAGCTGTGGCCTTAGCGTTTGAATTGATATCTGCACATATTCTTTTAGCAGTTTATATAAATGTCTTCGAACGTGGTTTAATACACAGTTGATCTCATATTTGGTTGAATCTGGTATTTCCTTGGAGTCTCTATTTTGAGTGCTTTCTCCCTTATGTGTCCCTTTTCTGATCATGGCTTAATTACATTTTAAGTGCCTTCTGTGTTACTGTCTCCACCACCTCAATTAGTTCATCTCCAACTGTGTGATTTTTTTAATGAGGAGGCACAAAATGCCTCCTTTCCAGCAATACCGAATGTGAGCTCTGCTTATCTGCCTATGGCAAGCTTTCCTTCAGGGCATGGAAGAGTTTACAGGGCCACTGTAGGCTAATCTGTTAGTGCCCTTTTGGTTAGATTTATTTTCTTTGGGTTCGAGTACTCTTAGCTGCTGTGGCTGCTCATAACTTTGACTCTTCCCAAGCACCATTGATCAAGCAGCTTCACAGAACCGAGAATTATGGTGAGCTCACAGGCTTTCAGTTGTCTGCTGGTGCACAATACAATGTACGTTGGCTATGAAGAAGGCTACCAATGTGCATCTTCTGTTCCACAAATTAAATGTCTCAAAGGCAGATGCTGGAAACATTTAGAAACAATTTTTATGGGCAATACTAATACTGTGAGCAATTCCTCATTTGTTTTTCAATCTGTTAAGATCCAAACAAACTATTTCATTTTCTAATTTCCTTTTTCAGGATTTGTCTAACAAAGTTGTTAACAACTTCTACCTATCTCGTTAGGTATTCAGCCTCCCAACCATCTTTATACACTTGAACAATACAAATACATTAATTTATTTGATGATGAAGGGGATTTGGTTTTAGTTATGGGTGGTTAATATTACCTGTGATTTGCATTAGAAAGAGCAGGTGCCTGCCTGCTAATTTGCAAAGGTGAGCAATCACTATTTAATGCTTACCAGTCAGTGACTTGTTATTTCCCAGGTATCCGTTACGTGGCTGCATCTGTGTGAAAGATAAAAATGCTGTATGGTTAGATCACAGGCTGGAGTTTTCAAAGTCAGTGACTAGAAGACGTGCTAAAATGAGTATTGTGTACCTAAATAAGCTACTTAGTATTTTAAAACAATCAAAGAGGTCCAGAGCTGCAAAAAATGTAGCCAAGTGCTCCTACTCGCATGAAAATACTGGAGTTACTTCATTGGGTAGTGTCTGTGTTCCCAAAGGTTGGATAAATTTTGATGACAGGTCATGGGGACTCGCAGCACTTGTTTAAATTCATGAAAATGTACAGAGGTCTTTTGCTTTGGTGTGCTTTGGAATGCTTTTCATCCTTGGTTCTCTTTGGTGCAGCACAGGAACGATGGTGGTGCTTCCCTCTTTTGGAGCTCTACGTCAAATCTTGAGATGGAAAGTTTTGTAGATACCATATTATATGCTTAGGAACTTTATTATGCTGACACAAATGTCTCAGATTTTCATCTTTCCTGTGTAACCATGGTGGGCCTTTTAGGGTAAAATATGTTTATTTAACTTAATGATGCTGTGTGATGCTGATGTAAGATCGCCACAGTGTATTTTCTGGGGGTGCACACCTGGAATGATTCCACCACTTTCAACTGAGTTGCTTCGATGTATCTTGATAGTATAAAACCAAAATTGACCCCGTTTTGTAGTTGCTGAAGCAGAATGTAATAGTATTTATAATTTATATAGTTACTTATAGAAATATAGTGCAGAAGAAATAATATCTGGAAATATTAGAAAAATCTAATAAAGGGCTTGGAAGGAAATTAGTTAAGCAGTTGTAAAATAGTTAACTGTGGTTATATGTATCCAAAATAAGATAAGCAAAATCAATTATTTCCTTTAAATTGTTTTAATGTTACTTAAACTGCAGTAGAGCTGACCTTTAAGTTTGAACTGTCGTTGCTGAAATCCCTTTGGTAAACTGAACACTCGAAGAAAGAAGGGAGCAGAAGTGGTCAGAATTTTTTGAAGGCATTTTAATCTCCCATTTCTTGATCAGATGGAACATTTGATGACAAACCCCTCAAGAGTTTTGGGGGGGAGAGGGGTTATTTGACTGACAAGCTGTATCCCCAGTCGGCTAATCAAATGGAACGGATGTGCCAAGCTGTCTTTGGTATGTTCTCACTGATGTCAGGTTGGCAGCTGGATGTAATTGAATGTGAATGGAAGTACTGAAGAGCTTGTGCACAGGCACATGCTTGCTCTCTTCCTTCTTCCAAGAGTAATCTGAAGGGTATATTTGTTGGTCTAAATATTACTTAACGATTCTATCTATATTAAGGAATATGCTGTTTCCATAGTAGATGATAATTTGTTAATATCATGTAAGATCATGTCCACCACATGTACATTTTTTGAAAGGTCTGGAAAAAAAGAAAAAAATAGTGCAAATATGTGCACCCTTAATCTGAAATAGGGCAAAGTCAAACTGTTTAGCTGTCCTAAGCTCTAATAGCGGGTATCTTGCAGTCTGAGTTGATGTTTTGTTTTTGATTTGGGAGATTTTTGTTTTGTTTTGTTTTAAAGTGGAAAAGGTGATTACACACTGAAAAGTGGTTAGTGAATTTATGGGGGAAATGGAATATTTTAGTAGTGAAAAATCAATTTATGTGTTGAATTTCCAGTTTTATTGTTGGGGCATAACCCATTGTCGCTTGAAAACCTCACCTAAGAGATGGTTTTCAGGTGCTTCATAGCACACTCTGTTCCACGACAGCAGTCTTGCCAGCAGTCTTTGCTCTGTGGAAGGACTCTGATACTCTTCATCAGGAGTCCCAGGCAACCTGAGCTGACTTGGCCATCCTTAGAGACAGCAGGGACATATGCTGTTGACTACCAAAACTCCTTCCAATTTCAGTTCTTTCAAGATTCTCTATGTGTGTTTAGGAATACCTAACATTTCACACATGTATGTATGTATATATATGTATACATAAAAAAGCAAGAGAAAGTAGTATAAAATTAGGTATAGTATTCTGCAGATGTTAGACATCCCACCAAGAAAACACTGGATGAAAATTTCAAGTTGTGGCTTCATTAGACAGTCTTCTTAGCTGTGGATGCTTGGGAGAAGAGGTGTCAGATGTACTTTCAGGATTGATAGCATGTGCGGGGTTGATCCCCAAGGTCTGGAGAGGGTGGCTAGCAGTAGGTGTGTGCCTGCTCACTGTGGCCAGCAGGCTGGGGGACACTGGGAGCTTGCAGGCGGGGATTTGTCAAGCTTTCACCTGCGTAAGCAGAAAGGGTCAAGCATTTATGTTTCCAGAGTAATATGTAACACATGTTCTGGTTCATTATGCTTCCTGACTTCTCAAAAATCACAGCAAATTGTTCACTCTTCAAAGGCAGCAGTGTCTGTCAGGATTTACAGACACACTCACCCTTGTTGTCTTTTGTGTCTCGCTAGCAGCTTTTTCCTTTTTGGATTGTTAGCCGTTTTCTGCTCTGGGTTTCTAGCAGATTGACAACAAAAAGGAAGGAACTCATACGCTAGTCCTGTCTGAGGTCTGTTGGTTTGGAGGAGGGTGATTGCTTGCGTTGAATCTGTTCTTCATGCTTCACATTTTTCCCTCCAGGCCCAGCCACGTGCTTGGGGGTGGTGGAACATGGAACAAGCAGCACCCTCCTTCTGTATGTGCTATTTGCCCAGTTGTCCTGGTTGCTCATTATTTTTTCTAACCCTTTTTGCTTGTGGTTTCAGAGAAACGTAAAGCCTTACTTACTCATTTCTGCACCTTACTGCTACGACAGAGTGATTGCAAAAGGCAAAATACAATACGGATCTGCCATTCACATAGAACCTTCCTAGAAAGACCCTGAGACCAAACCAAAACCCATCAAACGGGATGCCTGGTGCTGTGCCGTGGGGTCAGTGGCTGTACCCTGGCTCTGACCAACTGCCACGGTGGAGCCGCAGGCTGCGAGGGCTCCAACTGAGGGCAGGAGCCCCTCGCTGAGAGCGGCTTGGGGGACCTCGCGCCCCAGGAGAGGCTGTTGCTTCTGCGATGGCAGCACAGGGACAGCAGTGACTGGTCTTCGTGCTCTGGCACACGAGGCACCATTCTGTCCATTCTGTAAACGTGGAAGGTGATGCTGGTCACCCTTATACATCACCCCGTCCTTTAAGGAATTTTGCTTCTAGGTGTTTAGACCTCTCTGTAATAACTGCTCCATTGCAAATACTTTCTCCTGATTTTCAGTATTTTTAACAGTTTGTCAGTTGGAACGTGAAGAAGTGCAACTTCATCAGTGCGGTCCTGCGGAAGCCGCCTTCTCCCTTGCGCTGTTCCATGTCTGAGATAACTCATTCACTGCGCATTCGCTGAAGCTGGCGCAGGGTGGTACAAGCTACCTTCCTCTGCTCCAGCCTGCCTCCGTTTGCTGTCTGCCCTCCATTCGTGTCACTTCAGAGGAAACCGGCTAGTAGTATCCTTGGTATTCTCTTAAACCATTTTAAAGTTATATTAGAGCTTCATAGTTTTTGGTGAAAGTGAAGGTGAGGAGCTGAGTTACTCTGTGATCATTCTTTCTGAGCAGCATCTGTGGTCCGAGTGCCTTGGGTCTGTTGAATATCCTATCAGTAAAGGAGAATGTTTCTGGCAAATCTGTTGATAGCAGCTTTCGAAAAGTATTTCCATCGTCATGAAGATATGCACTTGCCAGGTGCTCGCTCTGAGACAGCCACGCTGGCCTGAAGTCTTAAGTACTACCTTCTTTACCTGGCGCACAGGCTTCGTGGAATTCCCTTCTGGGTTTACAGCACTGTAAATTAATCCAGATTTTAGATGTATGGATTTTTCAGTATGTTGCCTTCTAACACTAAGTCGGTGAAATTTAGAAAGATACCTGCTTTGCACATCTTTTATTTCACAAAGGCTTTTGATGCTCATGTGTCTCAAGTCAATGACTGCAATTTAAAAAGAGGAACAATTTCAATATTTTTAGAAACAAAAGGGTTTTTTAAAAAATATTTTATAAACCAGAATCAAAACTGTTGGTAGAAATTAATTTCATATTTCCATCTTAAGTTCTATTAGAAGATATACCTGTCATGAAACCTCTAAGATTGATGTTTGAATGAAAGTGATTCTGCTTTAAATGTAACTACATTCAGAAACTACTACCAGAAAAGCATCTCTGAGTGGAATTCATGTTTGTAGGGATATAGCAACTTTCTGAGGACAATTTTGCTTTGAAGAATGTTAGTGTACAGCTTACACTCTGTTTAATAATCCTGTCAATCTTTCTTGCCATACGGACTTTGAAACAAGTTAGCCCCACAACCTTAACTTTGCCTGTTACGAGTTGTAACCGTACTGGACTGAAGCTAGCAGTACTCCGCTGCTTCACGCTCTGTGCCTCAGCTTGAAAATTTGATGACAAGAGAAGGGATCCGTTATCTGTTGTTTCCCTGAAATACATATACAAATACCAAAACTTGTAGGTGAAAAATTGTTTCAGAACCAAGGAACCTTTAATATTCTTGAAAGAAAATTGTAATGCTTTTTTTTTCAGAACAGAGTTTTTTGAAACAAATACTTTTTCTTGAAAATTCTTCATTTCCTAATAGATTTTTGCATATGGAAAATGAAATTCTAATTGAATGTATTGTAAGACAAGCTTTTCCAAACTCTTATTTCATCTGTAGCTTTAGAAGAACTTCATTTATCCTCACAAATGGTATTGAGGTTCTTTCTCATCTGTGATAATTAGATTTTTTTTTTCCCCTCCTTTCTTTAATAAAGTAGAGTTAGTGTGGTCATTATTTGAGAGTAAGTAGGTTTCCTTTATCAGAAATTTAGGTTAAATGCTAACTCCTGGCATTTGCTATGGTTTTATAACTCTAAAATTCATTAAAATGGAGTATGAGTACCTGCAATAGAAATTTCTCTAATAGAATCTTGTGGATGGACGTACTTTACCTCCAAAAGCCACACTTGAGGAATAGGAAAGGCTGTAGCCAGCAACAGTTAAGATGCATTTGAACCTGCCAGGTTAAGTTCCCAGTCAGTCTGATAATGACAATGTTTCTTCCTAAATTAAACTGAGACACACTGCATCCACATTGTAGCTCTGAAAGGCTTCTCTCTGGCATCTTGGTAGTTACTCTTGAAAAACAGTATCTCTAACACAAAAATTTCTGGTGATCTACAAAAAGAATATTCCACTTCTAGGGAGGGAGGAAGTTTGTCCATGTCCTCATAGGTTCAGGATGATTTCCATGCAGAATTTGAGAAGTACATTTCGTTATTCATGTTGATTTTAATAGTAATAAAAATTAACGTCTAAGAACTCCAGGAGCATTTTTAAAAACAGGTTCAGTCTGCTCATGCCCTCTTTCTTTAGGTTTGATGAATTAGTCTGGAGAAGAGATTAGAAAGATAATTGCCATGAGGCGCAGGTTGGAACCTCATCCTCTGGTTCCTCTGGGGAAGGACCTGAGGAATAAAGAGTTTCTTTCTTTCTCATGAATTTGACAAGCCAAAGAGTTTTGTGAAAGTGCAGCCTCCTTTGCTAATCCTTTAGCTGCCTAATCTGCAAATTTTCTGAAACTCCTTAGTGTTATAGCAGACTCGGATTCCTCTTTTATTCCTCCTTTATTTGCTATTACTGTTATTTTTAACTTTCTAGCATCTCTGGCAGTAACTGGAGATTACTGTAGGAGAATAAACTACATAGATAAGGGAATGCAAGGAGAAGTTGAAATACAGTAAAAAAAAACCAAACGTGTACAGTATGTTGCACTATATATATAGAAGTAAAACACAAATGGTATCTTTTATGTGCATATTATTGATGTGCAATAGGTATGCCTTTTTTTTAAATCAATTAAGCGGAGTCTGTTTTGAGCTGTGGTAGTACAGTAATTGGTGATAAACATGAGATTTCTGAAGCAAATTAATAGTCAGTGTAATGTGCTTTTGCAAATTAATTGATTTTGAGGTTATTCCTCAGTGATTTTTGTATGAATGGTTACTGAAGTTTAATGTCTTTGAATTATATTGTCCTAGGAAAGATGTGGCGTGATCTCAACAGGGAAACAAGTAAGATCTTTGGCTAAATGAAATGTGAACACACAAAGACATTAACAAAGTTATCTTGTAGGTTGTGTTACACAAATGACTTTATGAAGTAACATAACATCTCTGCCCATTTAATTCTGAAGTTCAGTGTACAGCCAGTAAACCATGGTCCTCAGGTGAGAAATGAGAAATTTTAAGGGCCGTTGAACACACTGAATTTAGCAGAGTGCTCAATAGCCCTCAAAATTTCTCATTTAGGAGGGTGCATATGTATTGCTTCCAAAAATGAATGTGAACTTCACTTTCCCCATTTGATTTACATTTCTCCCTTGCTTCTTCCCTCCCTCACTCTCTGAGTCTCTTACGCCATGGGTAGCTGCTCTGCCTTTCTTCTCATTTTGAAACACATACAGTACACTTGCTGATTTCACCAGTGGCCCAAGTGTGAAGCAAGACACACAAATTCGCAGTGTAACACTAGAAAATTCCAAACCCTACACCAACCTCAAAACTGCATATTTGGGATGTTTTTTCCCTGTGTTCTCGTTACCACTCCTTCAGACACCAGCTCAGTAACTAATGTAGACATGACATTATTCAGGTTCGTGTATGTTACTTGCCTTTCTGGAATTCCTTGCATTATTGTTCAGGATCTTTCCATTGGATCTGCTCCCCAGACTCTTGATATTCCCAGTATTTTCAAATCACCTCCAGTGTGAAAGAGGAAGGAGACGGGCCCAAAATAAGTACCATGGATATAAACGTCCAAGACAGTGACATTTTCTTCTTACATTTGAACTACTGAGGCTCCTTTATAGTTTTACATCTGCAGAGAGAGAGCAATTTGTACGTTTTCGTCTGGAGAATTGATTTTGTGTGTTTTGATGGGGAGCCTCCTCAGAGTAAGAACCACCTCATGCCAAGAATCAAGGATGCAATAAATCTGTGAATCTGTGATATTTAAAGAGACTTTTAAAATATGTAAGTTAGGATTGCTGAGTTATACGATAGGGTTTATAAAAGGCACGTAATAGCAACTTGTCAAACTATTCCAGTTTATAAACAGTTTACATTTTTCTGTAAGCTCTTTCTCTAGTTGAATAGATAGGTCGATTAAGTAATTCAAATAAACATTATTTGTCTTCTGTTATTAATAAAAAATAAGTTTTCCGTAAAGGAATAGGAAAATTTGAAAGGAAAGTTCTTTATGCTCATCTCTGTTTATACACTAGTTTGGCGATTCTCTTTTATCTACTTTGTTTGGACAGTCTTCTCTTTATTTTAAATATTTATTTACTGAAATAAATATTTATTTACTCTCCGAGTTAGTTGTTTGAAATTAGCAAAATTCTTGGCAAGTGGCAACAATGTGGAAATTCCACAAGTCCTGCAAGTCCACTAAGTTTGCAGAAATTTGAGTTGAAGAGCAGGACCTCCATGGTCTTGCACTTGGGCAATATTTTTGCCTATGATGGAAAAAGTGAAAAGCTGCAGAATGAGTAGCTGGCACGCAGTTATTCCCAGCCATGCAAAGGACAGTGAAGGCGTCCTGAAGATGCGCTGGGATAAATGCTTTGTGTACGTGTGGAAATCCTACCTGTAATTTGTTAACTGTCCTGGTGGCTAAACTGGTGCTGTAGTAACTAAATCCTTGCTGAGTGTATTTGGCGTTTTCAGGTGGTGAGCAGAGTTGGAGCAGTGGCAGAGCTGACAGCCTGGTCAGCTGCCGAATTCTCGTATTGACGGGAGCACTTTAAATAACAGAGGCACCTCTGGCCAGTGGGGTCAAACTTCTCTTGAAGTACTCGTCTCTGAAGAGTTTGTTCAGGAAAATGAAGTTGCTTAAAGGTAGAAAGAAAGGGATCTGTTAATTGGAATAATGATTCGGGTTTTTTGCCGCACCCAGCCTTCTTTCCTTTTCTTGTAGATGCTTCACATTTCTTTATACATTCCTTTCTGTAAAAAGAAATTAATATCAATGAGGGATAAAATAATTGTATTTTTCACACTTGTGTTGCAGTTGGCTCCAGAGTTGAAAATCCTATCATGATCTTCTATATCCATTCATAACTGCACCCTTTTTTTCCTCTGTCCACGGTTCATGCAAACACTTGAATTTCATGTTAATGTTCCCTTATTTCTCTCGTGACTGTGTCTTTTTGGTAAGACTAAATCTATCATAAATTCAGACTTGAACTTTATTTTCTTGTGGAAATATGTAGTATTTTAGGTAACAAGGTTAGATATGCAGACTAAAAGCAGCCATTTCTGGCATTCTAAGTGCTTTTCAGAAAATGCATCCCATGGGAGTTAAAATACAAATGCTTGTATACTTAAGAAATAGGCTATTAAGGCAATATATTGTGTATGACTTCAGCTGAATACGAATTATAGTATAAAATAGTCACTTTCTTTTGCTCCACCAAAAAATATCAGCTAAAATATTGAATATGTTAGCTGCTATATTTTGAATTAACCTATAGACTGAAGGGTCGATTCCATGCTTCGTAAACATGTGTAATCTAATTAGCATTTTGTGAGATTTTACTGGGATGATTTTTCCCCTTGGCGTATGCAATTGCAAACAGGGAGAACGTGGACTGCAGGCTGCCAGGGGCAGACTTCTGCCTGGAGTGGACATCCGTGCAGGGAAACGCCTGCGTCCTTGCTCCCCGAGGACCTGGCATCAGCTGACATGGTTCATGAAATTATGAGAAGATCTGTAATTACGGAGAAGTTCCTTAGCTGGTAAAAACGAGTAGAAATCTCCTTTGAAGGGGAAGGAGGTTCACAAGATGCTTCTTGAGATCACAGGGTGTAATTTAGTTCATAGAGACATGCTCTAGGAACCTGGTGTTGCTGCGGTACTTTACAGAAATCTAAGCTTAAAATAATACTGCTTTTTGAGAGAATTAAAAAAAAAAAAATAGAGCAGTTTCATCGGAGTTTATTTCTGCAGCGTGGGCCTCAGTCAAAACTGAGACCAGTATTCAGACTGATAATTAATCCTGCTGGCTCTCCTATTCATGAGGAAAGAATTAAGCGTGTTTTTCAGTATAAATTTTTCTTGATGTACATCAAAAAACTCTCTCCCTTTGGAGGTACCTTCTCATTAGCACTTACGAGAAGCACTAAAGACACACTAGTGTCTTTAAACACAACTGCCCAAATGTATGAGCCTAATTTCCTTTCCTTGAATTTCATATGGTTTTGGTAGCTAAATCTTAATTTTCTTTGATAATATACTTCTTTAAATGGATATATACATTTATTCCTCTTTTTTATGTCATCTGCTAAAGCATGTGTTAACCACCATAAATTTTTGATGGAGTGGACAGTGGACTGTGCCCCTGCATATGGGAAGTTAGCTCATCGCTCGTCAGGAGCTACTAGCCAGCGAGATTGGTCATTTGCCTTTCTTCCAGAGCACAGGCGCAGTACGCGGAGTGATGCTCCTGTCTACTTTTCTGTAGTAGCTCAGCTCAGTTAGGCAGAACTTTAAATCAGATGTTTCACAAGAAAGCAGTGACTTGCCGCTCTGTTACTGAAAAATATTTGGTGAAATAGTGGCATCCACGGCCTCAATTTAAACGACCAATGTAGTCTTTTCAGGGTGAAGCAGAATCAGCCTGCTTACATGATTCAGTCTGTATTTCATTGATACTATGCTCTGGGTTAGTTATCTGGACTGCTGCTGGCTTTTTAATTCTTACTTTATGTGCAGGTCCTTTTTTGGAAGCATATGTGGTATAAAGGTGACTTTATTCATTTAGTGCTGTCAAAAAGAAAGTAAAAGCTAGGAGTGTAATGCAGCTGTGATGGTTCAGTGTCCAACATCAATATCTGCACTCTTAGCGTCACACAAAGGTTTGGTCCATGCTGTCTGATTAAGCCAAGTGGAGCTTGTTTGCTGTGTAGATAATACATAATTAAAACGAGACTTAAAAATAGGGCATTGTATGAGCAACACTGTACTTGGTTACGTCCAGTAACTTTCTGCAAGATTGTCTCTCTGTCTCCCATGCCCCATGAGCTTTGAAAATCTCAGTGACACAGGGCTTCTCTTCTTCTTCTTCTGTTTACCAGCTCAGCCACAGGGGAAGGAGAGTTTTTTTCCAGACAGTCTCATCGGTTTCAGAGTCTCTCATGCAAGCATCTGTGTAGGATTGAGAACGAGTAGCGTCCAGCCCAGCGTAGCTTCCATTTGTGTCCACAAGTACTTCCTTGAACCACTTTTCTTCCTTGCTTCTAGCAATCAACCAAGTGCCCGTTTTAAACAGGCCCCAGAGAGCATGAAGAACACAGCATTGTAATGGTAGATAAAGTTCAAATGCCAAATATTCTCTCTACTGCAGAAACCACGCAGCTGCTCCCCATCATCTTGGCTATTTTCTCCTCGCCATCTCCATCAAACCTCATAGTCAGCCTCAAGGCATTTGAGAGACTTGGAGAGCAGAGCTACTGAAGGTGGTATATGGTGCAGTTTCTCCAGTGTAGGGCTAAGACCAAGTCCTACTCCTGTGAACAAGGGGAAGAGATCAGAGCGGTGATGGAGCACTCCAGGGGCCCCTGCATCTATCTCGCCGCTCCGAAAGGAGCAGAAGCAGTGATGGCTGGTGCTGCTGCAATGGGCCAGCCGATGCGGTGACAACGCCAGGGAGACAGGGTGACCTTCCAGGACTCCTGCATAGGGAAGTGAGGCCATGGTCACTTCCTTCTGTTCACTGCCCATCTTCTTCCCTTGCCCTCTAGAGAAGAGGTTACCATTCTCTGAACTGAAAGCCAGCCCATGTGGGCTGTCACTACAGCTGGCACCTTCAGGAACGTTTTGATGGCAAAGGAAAGATATACAGAGATAGGTGACTTAAAAACTGAGCCACCTCAGCATATTCTAGCGTAGCATTTTGTTTGTAGATTTTGGTCGATACCTTCAAGAAAATACTAGGGCTTATTGTTATTTCTAAGAGCGTGCTTAAATTAAGAACCATTGCTCTCACTGTCTGGTAAGTGGATTAGTTTGGCAAATTAAAGCTTTAGTTAGGGTGACAGTAGAAGAGAGTTTTGTCCTCAGTCTCTACCAGTTACTCTTGTCTCTAATGTTTCTTTTCTAGAAATTGAAAGAATACTGTATGCATGGTTGATACTGTATTTCTAGAAATTGAAAGAATGCTCTATGCCTGTTTGATATTGTAGTTAGTCTCTCAAGATGGCATCCCAGGTCTGATGTTCAATTAGGGAGTGCAGTTCTGTAATCCTTATTTAATTAGAACTCCTTGTCTTACTCCCTGGGAGCTGCATTTGTAATTGGATTCTCACAAGTGAGAATATGCAGAGGCTACCTCAGAGGGAAGTTGTAATTTGCTGATGTGTGTTACTTACTTGTAGTTCTTTGAGAATGTTTCCTCTGCATATTCACATTATGGGTCCTGTCCACCTTCTGTTTGTCCTCGGATTTCTACTGCTCTACAGTTGCGATGTTTAGTAAGAATAACTGAAGTATTGAGCACTGTACAACTCATTAAAATCTCCGATCGCTTGGTGTCATGAGATGGCACTTGTACAGTCCTAGTAGTCACTGCTCTTCTAGCAAGTTCCTGTAGGTCACCAGCACTGGAGAACCAAAACCCAGTGGTGTGAATATGTAAGGACAGCACTCTCAAAGAGCAAGCCAGTGGTAAGTAGCCTTTCTTTGTGTTCTGTGATTAGCTAAGTATTTCAAATGTTATTTTGTAAATTCCATATTTGCAAGTTTACTGTGCTTTCCTTGTGATAAAAACATAGAGAGAGTAACTTTAGAGCTGTTGCCTTTCTGGCAAAAAAACAGGGAAGTGTCTGTATTCGTAAGTGCTCACTTCAGTTGTAAATTGATGTACTGCTATCAGCGTGTTTATGTGTACACATATTTGAGCTAGAATATATATTTCTATCAGACAAAAAAGCACTATTACAGTGCAGTATTACTTATTTTACGGAGTTGCGCGCTTTTAGTTGTGTTGTACGAACAGTAGATTAGAGAGCAGAGTCAGTCAGTGACCAAAGAAACTATTCTAATGGTGTTAACAATGTTAATTCTCAAAACAGATTCTCCAAAAGAAAATCAAAGGCATATTGCTGTTCACTTCTAAAATTTTTTCTGAATTTTTGTTTTTTCCAGACATGGAATTCTGTGAGACTCCTCATGTTCTGTGCTCTGGCTATCAGACGGATCTACACGGTGTAGCTGAGCGCAGTTACCCGCTAGAGGTGGGCTCGGACGTGGATACTGAAACAGAAGGTGGTGCGTCCCCAGATCACGCCCTGAGGATGTGGATGCGGGGGATGAAATCGGAACACAGCTCCTGTTTGTCAAGCCGGGCAAACTCAGCATTGTCCCTCACAGACACTGACCATGAAAGGAAGTCTGATGGGGAGAATGGTAATAAAGAAATGCATTGAATGCACTGAATAGAAGTAGCAATTGATTTGAAACTTCTCTTTTATTTTCCTTTTTTCTTTCCCCTTCCCCCCTCCCTTTCTTTCTTATTCCCCCTCCCTTCTTAGGTCTCTTATCATATGAAAAATGAAAGGGTTGTTCAGTATGGATATTGTATTTATAGTGTAGGTGGAAAATAAGACAAAAAAATGAAACAATGGTTTTGTTAAAATGTCATGCTTCTAGAGACCAATTACTTTCCCACATTCTCCATTTTTATGCCATAGGACATTTATCATTTGAGTTTCATGGCCTATGAATTAGGTTCTAAAATAAATCTGTGTATGTACATTTTTATCACATTTGGTGTAGAATTGATCCTGCACGTGCTGGCTCCTGGACGTAGCTTTGAGAATCCACAACCAGCTGACTTCAGAAGGACAACCTGGAGTCCTTAATGCTCTGTTCAGCTGTAACTTCAGGCTACACCTGAAGACGTGCCTTCATCTGTGGGACATATTGAACTGGTCTTTGTCATATCTCAGTTCTGTATTTCTCTGCATATTCAGGGTGGGTTTCTAGGTTAGGTTTTTTTGATGGGGTTTTGGGGGGGGCTTCTTTTTGGTTTTGTTTGGGGTTTTTTTAAATATTCTCTTTCAGGATCTCTTTTACATATTTGCTTTTCTTGTAGTTTAGTGTGTCACAGAAAGGGAAAATATGTACTTAATTAAGCAGCATGGTAGGAATTAATATTTTCTTATCTCTGCATCAAAATTGCTGAAAATCTGCTCTAATTTTTTCCTTAAAGAGTATAGTAAGTAAACAAATTTATCATGCTTAAGACCAACAAGCTTAGCTCATATTTTATTTTCTGTGTTTAACAGCTACATGTTACAGCAGTTCTAAATGTAGTTAAATATATATTTTAAATTCATTAGGAGATGGGGAACCAGTGAAAGTGGCAGATTGATGCTTCAGTGTTTGACAGTGATACATTTTCGTAGATCTGTAGTCATAAGACGAAAGAGAGTTCAGTCATTAATGTCACTTCTATACCTACATGTTTTGAGTTTGTCAAACAGGAAGCTCGTAATTTAATTATAATTTCATCTGCATGTTTGTCAATACCGATGATGATGTCCAATGTAGGTTCAAAGACGTTAGATTATCTGTGTGAGTTCTGAAAAAATTTAATTAAATACTCCGTTGAGGATCCAGTGTTCTACACTATCGCATTGTATCGTGTTGATGGAATAAGTTAATTTTCAGATGCCACCCCATTTGCCTGGCTATCAGTGGATGCCTGCCTTCTAGCTCCCTGCTTCTGCCACATTCTGTGTGGCACTGGAAAGTGTTGTTGCGTAGGGGTTTTTTTGTTTGGGGTTGGGATTTTTTTTGCGTGTTATCCTAAGACATTTGGGTTTAGGTGATGGCTGAAGGAATTGAATCTGCTCCGCCTGGAATTGGCTGGCCCTTAACTATGAAAATGGTTTAAAGGGAATGCTACCTGAGAAAGGAATGTGCATGCTTGTACCAGTCAGACTAAGAAATACACAGGTCATTTGTGTGTTAAGGTGCTGGGAAGCCGATGTATTGAAAGCAGATTAAACATATAACCCAGTGATGCATTTCAGTCTGGAATGTGGTGGTGTGGCTGGGTATTCGTGATGTTTTGATAGCCTTACAGGTTGCACTAAAGAAGTCATCTTGCAATGGATGAAAATAATTGTAGAAAGTAAGGGAATGCTTTTGTTACCTTCATCATCCTGCATTGCAGGAGCCATGGGACAAGTGTCATTAAGATAGGGACACGTAATCATTGTGCTTCACCAACAAAGAACGGAGTGGTTTCTTCTAAATGTTAGTCTCAGAGAATGATTTTAATCAATGTAAACTCATTTCCTGCATGGTCTAGGGTAGAACAGAGTTGTCCTTTTGCCTGTGGCTTTAATATTTGGTTCGTTGTAAGATTTATAAATAATTTTTAATCAAGGATTCATGTTTTAGGTACTTCAATACAAATTTTAATGAAATATTTGGGAGATGAAAGTGAGGGCAAGAGCAAGTTGGGAGAGGGAGAAACTGAGAGCACAAGCTCGTTTGAACTCCTTAGTTGTCTTCAGCCGGGGAGGTATCGGTGCTTTCTGTGGCGTTGAGTCATTGTAATAATTACAGTCTTGAAAGTTAATATGGATAAATTTGAAGACAATGATGGTTCAAGCTATATTCATTTATATTATCTGGTACTTCACAGGTAAGTTCGTAGTCAAGATTCCTGATCTAGAGAGCAACGTGTTTGCTATCTGGGTTGGCACTGAGTAACAAATCACTCTTTGAATACAGAAGTTCATAAATCTCTGCTTAAATGAGGTAATAGATGGCACATCTTTCTGTTTCTGTGCAGTCATTTGTGCCAGGGGCTTTATCAGAGAGCCACAATTGTTGCATTTATCTTTGTCAGTTCCTGCCATAGAAGCAGAATTTCTTTGTGCCAGCCAGTAACATCTGTGGGGTGAAAATGGATGAGAGCAAAAGATCAGTCACTGGAAGTTCATGAAATGCTAGTTTCCGTGATACTGTGTAATTGCAGTAAAAATAGATATTCAGAAATTCTGACTTTCAAGGCGTTGACCAAATGGCATGTGAACACAGCTGTTTGTAACTGGAGTAAAATTAATGAGGAAAGTACAGTTGTTGCGTAGTTTGATAAAACTAATTGTTATTATTGTCTGTGTTTTGAAAAGGTCAGGGTTTTTTTGTTGTTGGGTTTATTTTTTTTCTCTATGAGCACAATTCTGCTATAAATGCAGAATAGGGTGTTTTTGTGGTGACATTAGGACAACTAAGTGTGTGGACTGGTAGACCTGCTTTCAGGACAATTTTTTGCTTTACATTTATCTGAAGCAGATAGGCTTTTCAAATTTTATTCCTTGAATTTCTCATACTCTTTCAAATCTCTAGTGGGAGGTTCGCTTCCACGGGATATATACTTTGTTATATATTCGGAGTAGCCCAATTTGAGAATTTATGTGAGGATTGTTTTCCCTCATAGATGCACCAAGTCTGTCATAATCACTGTTTAAACATACTCCAGTTGTTTTGGCAGCATTGAACAGATTGTATGAAACACCAACATTCCTATTTAAACTAGTGTTGTCAGTGTTAATGGCAACTAATAATAGCCTATTAGTGCACAAAATGCCTTCAGCTTTGCCTGAGGCTAAGCAAAATGTATATTAACTGCAAGTAATGAATGACCAGTTTCTTCGGGATCATTGCTTATCTCTGGTATAGTATAAATAGCTCTATTTGAACGAACAGTGTTACTCAACAATATGTGAATGTGAATTTCAGACAGAAACACTGCAGAATAACAGTATCAAAAATACTTATTTTATTCCATTGAAGAAAGCTGCTTTTACGCTCATTTCACTGAAACAATGGTGTCTGTCATTCAGATATCAGAGCAATGGGTTCAGCGGTTTAATCTGCTACGTTATTGAGCTGGCAAATTTATTTATTTCTTTATTTTTCTGGAGTAAAGCTGTGGTCTAGGAGAGGATAAAACCTGGTCTACAAAAAGGGCGGTCTCCAGACATGTGTCTAAAACTCCAGCATGTGACGTGGGTCTGCCTCCCGCGCTAGGTAGTGTGCTGAAAAGGAGACTGCAGTCCATTTTGTATCTGTATACTCTTCCCCATGAAATTGTTCGTGCAGTTCTGTTTTGCTTTACAGGATGTCTGCACAGCTGTGAAGTGATGAGTTTTACCTCAAGTGCATGCATGCCATGCCATAGTGCATTTCTGAGCCCCATCAGACTTATTTGCACAGCCATCAACTCTTTTAGCTACTCACCTGAGCTGAGAGCTAGGACGGAACTTGAGCCATTTCTGCAATAACGCAGTTTTTAACCTGTTTTAGGTTGTCAGATTCTTTTGAAGTACTTTAAAGGCCGACTTTTTGGCTTACTCCTGACACGTACTTCCATGTTTTTATGCAATTAGTTACTCTTTCCCTACTAAGTAGTGAAAAACGATAGCAGAGAACTGGATTCCCAGTACTGGATGAGCATACTGTGAAATGCACACTCATGCGTGGAGCCAGATTCACGTTCAGTTCCTTTGGCTGTGTTAGTTTATGACAATTAGGCATTGGCTATAGTTCACAACGGCTTCTTTGAGATTTGTAGGCAAGAAGTGAGGGTGTTAGTATAGGCTGAAGTACCACTAGACTGGTCACAGAATATAGCTTCAGAGTGCTTGAGATCTGGCTGGGAGATGTTATGTTTTTTTTGATATTATACTTGTTTTTTTAAAAACAAAGCAAGAGGAAAAAAAAAAACCCAGCTTCTTTCTTAACATCAGTGTACAGGATGAGATTCTATTTGGAATAATAATTTTAATAATATCAATAATTTTAGACAGAAGACTGGAAAGATAGAATGAGAATAATAGTCATACGTTAAGAAGTAGAAGTAGTAGAGAAATCAGTAGGGTACAGATCAAAACTGAGTTTAAAGACATGGAAACATATAAGATAAATGTTGTGTCATTTACCTAAGTATTTTTTTGTATCCTGGGAGCAGTGGTCCGTTTAATTGAGCTTTTAACTCTCCCTAAATCTCTGGGATCTTTTCACTTTGATTTATGGGCAGATGGGTGACTCTTGGGCAAGTCAGCTCAGTACTCTGTACTTGAGATTCAGTATCTTAACAGTGTATGTTAAAGGGATAAAAATGCTTAATTGGTAAAAGAAATACTGGAATTGCAGGTGCTGTATGAGAAATGCAGCTTTGTGAAAGCTGTAGTTATTCAAATGTGGGGAGGATTTAGCTAAGGCCGAGGTTCTGAGTTAATTTATGGTGTGTGTCAATAGACCTACTGCGAATTCACACCTGTTTAAATTAGATTTGAATTTGACTCTTCATAAAAGTCTGGTGTTTAATGCAAGAAAATAAGAGCATTGGGATTAATGTTGCTGTTACTTACTGTTATTTTGTAAACAAGCCAAGCATGAAGCTGATCTCTGTCTCTCTCATTTCTCCAGGAAATTATTACCAACAGCTACATTATAATAGCAATACATGCTCTGAAAAGAGGTATGCATGTGACTGACTCAAACAGGATTGTGTTTGTAGTAACGATGGCTGTATCTGAAGTATTTCCATTAGCTCCTGTCCTGTCACTCTTTATTTATAAAGGTGCAATTAAGAAATTGATTGTAATTAATTTGCAAGTAGAACAGTTAGGTCAAATATTTGCAAGTAGCCTTGAAAATAGAAAGGTAAACATCAGTCTTAATCCCATTCCATCTGTGCCATTGAATTTTTTCTCTTCATTCCTAGTGCGCTTTACATTGCCTTTTTTTTTTTTGTGGCATGGATTGCATTTGTGTTTGTACGCTCCTGTCTGGATGGTTTTAGTCACCTAAGAGATAAAGGCAACCTCATCACTTAAACAAAATGCTAAGTCCCCATGGTGAAATTCATTCAACTTCTGGAGGTTACTGTAGCTTCTCAGATACTTGATATGTCATAGTCTCAGATATTTCACAGAAAAGGGCTGCTAATCTTCACTTAATAAAAGGCTTTTTTTGCCTGTGTTGTGGTTTTTTTCTCTTTTAGTGTTTAGATGTATTTATGTTGGTTGCTTCTGCTATTGTTTTAAAGAAGCCTTCTCAGTGTAGAAAGAAGCACAGGAATCTCCGCAGTAACAGTGGTGCCTTTTGGGGAGCGTTGGAGCATACATCGACGTTGCGACTGCTCTGCTGGAGTTGTTAAGAGCAGAAGATGCTTTTGTTGACCTCAGAGTGGTTCCTTTGGAAATGTTAAAGTCTCAAAGGAAGCATGTAAGTCATCTGACTTGTGAAATGCTTCCTCTAAGCACTGTAACATCTCCTCAGTTGCAGTATCATGAAAGTCTTGCATTTCTGCCCCTAGTATTTAAACCATTTGTGAAATTGCTCGTATATGGAAATTCAACCGATGGTGAGTTGTTGTTCATGACTGTTGTAGGGACAATTCTGCCTTCTGACTGTCTTCATTTTTCTGACTGACAGGGGCATTGTATCTGCATATCTGCTATTTTAATCTTTACAGTTTTCATACGGTATATTAAAATCGATACACAATCTTAAAACATTTGCTTTCTTGTGTTTCTCTTTTAAGCACAGTGCACACTAATTTAAAGACAAATATCACACAGTATTTAATATTTTACATTAAAGATAATGAAACAGTATTTACAACATAGTAGAAATATTCCTTATATTCCATAATGCAAATGAGCTTTGCCCACAGCATGGTGAGAAGTATCTGTGCATTTGCACAAGGCTGTGTAATATTTTTAGCCCTGCCGTTTTGTTCTCTTTCATGGGTAGCTAAAAGAGGGGAGGGAGCGAAGCTGGAGGAGAACAGTCAGGTCTAATTTTTATCCTAGAAATGGGTAACTTGGCATTAGAGCTCATAAAAAATCACTTGACTTTCCTCCCCTGCGTTATGCAGAAAGGATAGTGGATCTGGCTTAAGGAGCCTGTAGCAATATAAATTATTGCTGCTTCTTTCTTTTAAATACTTTTGACTTTCTCAGGTGGAAATGAGCATGCAGGAGAAGTATTTCCATGAATATTTTGCAGTGCAAAAGGATGTTGTGGTGCTGCTGCCGTTTTTGGGAACTCAGCTGATGGAGGCTGCCCCGGGAGCAAGGCAGGGTGGGACAGGCAGTAAAGCGCCTGCCTTCCGTCAGAGCGCTGCAGTGGAAAAGCGTGAGGATTGTCCGGCTCTGCATTTCTGCAGTCTTTGTGAGACTAGGGGGGACGCTGATCAAAATACTTTTTCTGCTGTTACAAGTACCGTGAATTCTACATGACGGCGTCTCTGGACTAGTGTATTGGTGGGAACAGTCAACATATCTATCTTGATGTTTTGTTTATGTTGTTTTATTATTAAGTTTATAATATGTTTTATTTCTCATCTCTTTTGGTTAAAATTTGAAATGTATTAGAAGAGCAGAAATCTGCTTTACAGAAACAACCTACAGTCATGTTTTATATGTATATTTTTTGGGATAAATTATTTATTTTAATGTTGGTTTAGTTTAATAATTATTTTGAAATACAAGCAGTTCTCTCTTACGTGTCTTAAAAAGTAAATGTTCCTAACAGTTGGAACCTGGTTTTCATCAAAGTTTGGGATGTTCTGCCAAAAGCTGCCAGTGGGAACATCATTAGTGTGAAATAAGGCTACCGGGAAAGCTTGTGAACTCTGATCGCAGATGATTATAGGTAAGGTTACTAGATATATAAGATCAAATTACTCTTATTTGGTTCCTTATACCCTCAGCCAGTATGGTTTTAAATACAAAGATATCTAGAGCCTTTTCCTTCCCCTAGCAAAAGGCTTTTCAGCTATTCCAAACTGTAATAGTGTGAGATAAAAAGAAGGGATCTAGCAAATGACTACGGAATTGGTAGAAAGGCGGAAAATACTGACAAATTATCCTTTTAGGGTCTAGCAAGGTTTAATCTAAATATCATTTCTTCTTGACAGTATTAGATCTTCTAAGAATTTATTGTCATCATACCATGGATGACAAAGGAGTGCTTGTTCTTCCTTCTCAGCCTTTTTTCATTTTTACCCATTTAATTCATTTTGTATTAAATTACATGAGAAAGTCTTATCTTCCATTTTCAAATTTGTTAGTATTTCATTTCCTCTTGGGCTTAGGAGTAAGATGAAGATCAGCATAAATCTGTATTATTAAGAGTTACAAATATTAGCATATCATCATCTTACAACTGGGAAGTGTTGATAGGAGCAAATAGCTTTGGTCAGACCATCTAGAAGAAATGTAGAAAATAGAGAAAGTGTCTGCTTTCCATGGCTGCACCTTCATGGTCTTCTAAAAGTGGAAGCTAAGCCAAACATATTGGACCATTTCTTATTTCTGCAATAGAAAATAGGGTAAGAATGGGAAGTCACAGTTTGTGCAGAATAATGCACGTTTGAATACTGCTTGTTTCAACTTGTTTTCATATACAGGTCTCACAAGATGAAATTCAGTATTTTAGGTATTAATTTTGTTTTCTTTAGTCATGCCAAGCTCTACACCCTGACTTTATGTTTTGTAACATGAGCATAAGAGGAATTGTGTGTAATTATCTCTTCTAGAATATGGGTCTAGGAGCACTGAAGAATTCCTGCAGGCTGCTTCCTCTCCCTAACAGATGTTTTTGAGTAATATTTTAATTAGATTCACATATTCTGATGACTAATTATGTTTCTCTAACTTAAGTTTCTACTCCAAATGATTTGCAATGTAGATTTTATACAGTGCTTCACAACACTGACTTTCTATTGAGTAGCACGCGTCCATATCTAACTAGAAGTTGCTTGCCATGAGATGTATTGGCAGTACAGAGGAGCAGCCCTTCGGGCAACAGAAGCTAAATGTTGTCAAGTAACTATGTTCCTTTGCCTTGGGTGTTATCCAGAGCAGGAGCTGGGGAAGGTCAGTGATCTGGAGGTTCCTTTAGTCCATGAAACCACGCTTCCTAAGACTTGTATGTGGGAGGAAATGCCTGGAAGTGAGTATGGTGTAGGACGTCAGGTCAGGGTTGTTCAGCTCCACTGCTCAAAACCTGGCTGAAAGCTACCAAAAGCATGTAAGAAACCCAAGGGACAGAAGTTAAGAGTACTTCTAAACTGTATATAGAATTTATTGTGGTTTATAGCACTCTTCTCTCCCCACCTCATCAGTTTTGTACATTAGAGGGATTTTATATCTCCTCTAACATTGTTAGAAATGTAATAAAGATAGCATGGTGCAGTGGAACTAAGAGAAAAAAAAAATCAATATTTTAACTATAGGCGAGTTGTGAGAAATATTTGTATCTGTTAAATGTCCTTCTATCCCCAAATTATATGCATGTTAAACAAGCGTGAACACATCAGTATCAGTAATTTTGAACTTCTGTGACTCCAGCTACTAGACTTGCTCCCTGTTTTTCTTTCTCTGAAGATCCCATATAGTTTTAGCATCAGTTATGCTAGTAAATACTGCAGAGTATGACTCCCATTTGTTGCAGCCAATGTTGTCTTATCTGAGGAGTATATTTGTTGAACAGTTGAATGTTACTGATGAACTGTCAATTTTCTTTTGGCTTTTGAATCTAGGCACTGTGATGAGCATTACCAAATGTTGCTTTGGGCTTGTTTGCATCGATGTAGTAAGCATGTCGCTTGCTTTGAAGCTGAAATGAATTCACATTTGTAAATGAGCTTGGGATATTTTGTGGTGATTTATTCTTGTCTTTTCCAAAATATTGTTACATTTCCTATCAAACAGGTACCATGGCCAAGGAAAAGTCGAAAGCAGAATTCCTGTAAGGAATGGGTGAAGCCATTTCTTTAATGAACCTAATGTTAAAGAGAGAGTTTCCTTGTAGTGTGGTTGCATGTAGGATCTTCACCATATTGTCATTCCACTTAACTATAACTCACTGGTGGGTCGTTTTGTGTTCATAACTGTATGAAGTGGCTCCCTTCTGCACTCTCAAGCAATGCCTTTGTCTTATGGAAAGGCAGCAAGCAAAAAGGGGTCTTCATGCCACAAACACACCGCAGGTTTTCCATAATTGGTCAGGGGAGTAAAACACATTTAATCAAAAGGGTATTATTCACATCTTTCAATGTAGCTTTTAAACTTTAAATGCAATGTGATTTTCCCTCTCTGCCTACAATTATTTTTGAGTGAATGTGAAATACAATTTAATACATGTGCTTTATAGGTACCAAAGACATGGTAAGCATTGTTTAGACTGAAATGGCCTCATTGCTTTGTCCAACAGGAATTCCAAGTGGCATTTTTGGTTTGAGAACACCGTACTTGATTAACTTTTCCTCAAACAGTGTTTTTGAGACAGCAAACTTTCTGTTACCACCCAGTCACGCTAAGCTCTTTTAGATCGAGTATTTTATGGTTCGTTGAAGTGGCAGAATCATAATGCATGCTTTGAATTTATGTTTTTCTGCATAATTTAGTATAAGCATACCTCCAATTGCACAGTCAGAAAGTATCTTATGTAGTTTACTTGAATTGAATCGTATTTGATTTGAATCTGCTTGAACTGTTGATGTTGGGATCACATAATAGAGCTGCTTGCTAGTTGTGCGTTGTCAGTGGGATCTGAGGAGTGGTGCAGTATTCGCAGCTCAGCACTAGAGACTTCTCATTTGTTTTCTTTATGACAGAACAATTTATGGATTCTTGCGTTTTTTGATTGCCACAAAAATCTTAGAAGCAGAATGTACCCAAGTAACAGCTGCTGTTGCAGGTTCTCAAACTTCTGCATAAGATAGTGGTGTATTTTGTGATGTCTTCTACCTACTGCTCTGCATGAGCCAGATCTTACGGATTGCAATACAGCGGCATTTTGGGGGTGGCAGTGGGTTGTATTCTCTTATCCATTGCCAGAAAGGGATGCTGCTTAGGTTATGCTGCTCATCGCAGGTAGGGGTGGAACTCTTGCTGTAAAGGGATAAAGCTCCTGGTGAAGGGAAGCTTTCCAAATTTATTTTTATGTACTTGAGAATCTTTCTCAAGAGGCTGAAACTATTCCCAGCATATTACATAATTTTCTTTTGTAAGAAAGATGATAGTGCTGAAGTCTCATTTGTAGTCACAGAAACTGCTTCTGAAAGCTTGAGCCAGAGGTAGTGAATATGGACCTAGCTTACAATGGTGGCTACCTTCCTGGTATAATTAATCATAAAAGACTTGGTTTAGGCCTGGTCAGGGGTCATGTCTTGATAAGTAAGGACATCTACATTTTCTTTGTAGTAGCTCATTCAAATTAGTTCAGCATAAATGAAGAACCATGTTTATGTACGACTTTGCAACCTAGATTTCCCTTGCGGGGAATGGTGCAACAATATAGTCAACTTATTCCGGTCTTGAAGTGCTAGCTTGACTCTCAAGATACATTTTCGTCTCAGTAGCCTGAATGTGACTGAAAGAGCCGTCCTTTTGTGGTGTAGCGAGAGAGGAGCGAGAAGCTGCTGTTCAGGGGAAGATGTCACCCTCAGTGGTTAGCGGCATATTTATGCTGGTGTGTAGTCTGTGTGCTAGGAGTCAGCTGCTGGTGTTCTGCCAAGTCCCTGCTGCCTGTTGGTGTCGTCTCCGTGCCAGTGGCGTAAGGGATGCTGCAGCCCTGAGAAATCTGCCTACTTTGGTAGGAAGAGAATATGAGAGGTGATCTGTGGTGCCGGTGAAGCCTTTGCCTCCTAGCTCTCTCTTGCCCTGGTTTAGCATCAGACTGCTTAAGGGTTTTGTGCCTTTTCCAAAAATCCTCAGCCCTTTCCTCTCACGGCTCAGAAATTGGTGAGAACAGGGCTGTTCCAGTCCTTTTGCGTTGCTTTGGTAAAAGAAGGCCTTCCCTCCCATTTTGTGCAAGTTTTGGGGCTATCAGGTGCTGGTGAGCATTTGTGAAGGTGGGCGCAGGGGCTGCAGTCTGCCAGGGCATCGCTGCCAAAGGCAACAGAGCCCACGTGTTTTTCTTCTAGAGAGTCTGTAATTATTCACTGTTTAGAATTGCAGTTCTTCTTTTCTAACAAGGGGCGCTGCCCAAATGCTTTTTTGTGGTGTGCTCAATGTGTCTACAACTATCTTTTATGTCTTTGCCCGTGGGGAAAAATATAATTGGGTCATTCTTCCTCAAGCCTGTGTGGCTGTGTGTTCAGTCAGTACAGTGCTCATCTCGACATTCCTATTGATGGTTGCATTGATTATTTTTATTCTAGCTTGTGATTCTGTCTCCATTCTAGCTTTTTAATTTTTATAGTTCACTTCCCTTTGAACAGCAAATTCAGCAGTGTTTGGTTGTGTGCGTGTTTTGTTAGAAATACAATCTCCTGAATACAGATTTCTCCATAGTAGTTAATAACCTACAGTACTTGAAAGCTCTTTTTTCTTTTTATAACCTATCTTTTCCAATACATTTTCTGGTTACTGCACTACAGTTCAATTTTTATTGGATCATTTTAGAGCATAATAATTCATTTCTGATCCCTAGTACCTCTCGTCCATTTCTGAAGTGGTCCACATTATTTCAGTCACTCATTTTTATTTACATCTTTTCTCTGAAGACAGTCTTCTGCATTTTGTCTCAAAATATCTTTCTGGCTGGCATCACCATTTTAGTCTTGTGATATCCAATTTCCTTTTAATACAAAATCAAATAGAAAGCACTTTCTGTACTTTACCAGCCAACTATAGCTGAATTTTTTGAGCTTTCTTGTCAGTATGTTATAAATTGTTTGGTGGCTAATAATGGCAAAAAACCTAAATCGTAAAGATCTGGAAAATAAAAGGGAAAAAAAAAGTAGAAAGACTGTTTTGTACTAAATGCATTTTTAAACAGTACTACAGCTGTACATACAATAAAATAAACATGTTTATATGCAGTTACTTTAGAATTTAAACAGTGCTTATTAATGTTAAATAAAGAACCATAATAAGTAAACAGTCTAAATCAATTAGGGTTTTGCGTAAATCTTTGTGGAATTATTTGTTCATTCCTTGCTTCTATAATAGATTAGAAGGAATAATTGTCTACCTTCTCTTTGGGAAAAAGGAAAAAAGAAAAAAAAGCCCCAGATATTCCTTCACATTACAGAAAGCTATGTCAAAGCCTACAGCTTCAGTTAGGTTTCTCTCTTGGGCTCAGTAAGAACTCTTAAGATACTGAATCATGGTCCAATTTCTGGCAAGAAGCCTCTGTTAAGAGAAATGGCAGCAAGTTGCCGTTTTCAAATGGTTTCAGATTATTTTCTTCCAAAGCTTTAGGCTTGTGCGGTCATGAAACAGAATATGATTCCTGGCTGTGAACCCCTGTGAGGTGATCCGGGCGCTGGACAGCTGGCAGAGCTCAGGCTGTAGGTTCCCACTGGAGCAATTCGCAGCAGGAGTCGGGATGCAGAAACAGAAATAACTGCAGCCAGCGTGGAAGCAGCAAGGCTAGTCCACGGAGTGGAGGTGTTTGGCTGTTAGCTTTGCCGGCTCAGAGCACGTTTTGATGATCAGCTTTGGTGATAAAGGGAACTGTTGTCAAAAAACTGTAGTCTCCTGCACTGCTATCCCCGTTGGTGCTGCCCTTTCAGTACAGAATGATGTAATTTGCAGTTTTGTATGCCCATGGGGAAATAAGCAGAAGTTGAGTACTCTTTGAAGTGTCGTTGTCAAGCTCAGGTGTACAACATAACTGCCAAAAATAAGTGGCAGGAGCTTCCCATCCTGCTGTTTTCCCTCCTTCCTGCTGTAATGTTCTCTGGTTGCTTGCCTCTCTTAAAGTCTCCCTGTGTCCTTTGAGGATGCCAATGCATTTCTGTGATGATGTTGATTAAGTCTTTGATAATATTCTGAAGCTAGAATCCTAAGTAAGTACCAGTGTGCCGATAAAGCTGAAAAACCAAGCAAACTCAAGTCAAGAAGTGGAAACATGAGGTGTTAAATTATTTTTAAAATATCTGCATAACGTTCTGAAGCAGTCATTCCCGGAGAACTAGAGGACCTGCTAATACTCCTGTGATCCAGAGAGAGATCTTTTGAAAGTATGTGTTGACCTCTGTGCATGGCCTTCTAGGATGCAAGTTTGGGGTTGGCTGTGTTGCTTATTCTGGTAGGTCGCAAAGACACACCTGCTCTGTCTCAGTACAGCTGCTACTTGTAGCAGCTGAAACAGTTTGAGTCCTGGCAGCCTTTATATACTGCCTAAATGTGAGTGGTTGTGCTGAAATCATTCGCTACTCAAATTAGAAAGGTAAGCAGGTGAAAAGTGTGTAATTTGTTTATCTCAGTAGATAAATTTGCTGTTGGTTTTTAGCTTGACTTGCACAACTGGTACATCAGAATTCAATTGATTTGAAAAGTGTTTCAGAATTCCTCAGATGAGAGAATTCCTCCTCTTGTTTTCCTGTACCGATCCGTGTGCAAATGCAAGAAAAGCAAATACCCCAAAAGCAGCTGACTGGGCAGTCGAGTGTTTACTCCTGTTCATGTGAATAATAATTGTATTTGGAGGAGTTTAACTGGCTTACATCAGGCAGCTTGTGTTGGTAATTTCAGATCTGATCCCGTCTTTGGGTGCTTCCAGTGAGCCACCAGAACAGAAAGAAGACAAATAGGGCCAGTTGCCTAGAAATTCTCCACTGCAAGTAGGTCTTTCTTACAGGTTCACTGTGTTTGGCTGATGTAAATACCTCTAAAAATATTTTCTTCATTTCTGTTTTAGAGATAAATATTTTAATGTATTTGTTTTTCTGAGTGGTCATTTTACTTCCTTAGGAACAGCAGAGCAAGGAACTACTTTCTAGTATTTCTATTTCTACTGATGTAACCTGATTCATTTTTAAATGCCTACCAAATTCAATGGCATTTCATAACTCCACATCTTTGAATTAATTTCTTGACTGTTCTCTTAAATGTAGCTTGTTTCTACTTATATGAGGGCACCCAGGTTAGACATACGCTTCTGGCATGCTTCTGGGTGACCTCAGTTGTGTGATAAGCTGATAATAGTGACTGAAATTTGTAGTCATCCTAGAAGAAAATAGAGAAGATGTAGAAAGTCCAATTCCACTGCACAGTTGTTTCAGAGGCTGAAACATGATGAACTGTAGTGATGAGAAAGCCGTGGTTACTCCCATTCTGCTTTGTGGAATGTAAAATATTTGGAAACACTGGTTTGTGCTCATAACATCAGATTGCCTCTTCTTTGTAGGTGGCGTATTAGTACTTTGAAATGCTTACGTGGGTTCAGTATGCAGAATGAAGTTTATCAGTTAATGGAATAGTAGAAAAAAATGCAAAAAATAATCCTAATCGGAATAAGAAACTGTCATAGAGACAGGTCAGAAGCAAAAGTTTTAGTGAACTGTGTTGACTTTATCTCTTAGCAGTTTTCTAATCTCCTTAACAGTGCTTCCAGACAGTGATTTTTATTGTTTGTATTAAAAGAATGCTAATAGATTCTCATCAACATTAAGGCTGGTTTTACTTCACATTACACAGATATGGTTAAAAGATGAGCCAGTCCTCTGAAGAGCCCAGATGGTATATACATATTGATTATTTTATCACTGTTATCTTTCATAGGTTCATTCTGAGCCTCATATAATATGCATAAAGCTCTTCGATACAGAGTTTTGTTATTAACTCTGAAAACTTTGTTATTATCCTTACCTGTTATAAGATGGTATCAGGTCAGAATTGATATAAATGTTTAGTTTCTGCCTAAGAAAGCTTTTATTATGTCAAGGATAATTGTTTTTTATTTTTTTAATTTAGCGAAGCCTTTGTTTCCCACATAGTATTTTGTAGCATAGAAGTTGTAACAGTTGAAATAGGGAAGTGGAACAGACCATTAAAAGTGGTACTTGCTGCCTTTATTGCTGTTGTCTATGTTTAGAAACTTTAATTTCCAAGTATAGTTAAATAGAGTATTTTTAATTTTTAAATGATAGGTAATAGATACGTTTATTACAGTGTTAAAATTTAGCTGGTTGCCTCTTTAATATCTGAAACGTGGGGAGAGCGTAGCATGCCATAGTATCTGTGCTAGGCGTATGAAGATCTTTATGAGAAATTGTAGTGAAAGGTGTCAGAGATGTGCTTCTTACCTGATAGTTAAGCCACAGCCATTAAATTAAACATCATTCCTGACACAGAAGTCTATACAGAACACTTGAAAGATGCACAAGGATACACAGGGAACCGAATGAGATGCAGTGCGGGAGATAGTAACCAAATATAAAATATTTAATAGGAACTGCTTTGGAAAGTAGAAATGCTGAAAGGCACCTTAAGGGCCAGTAAACGAGATAAATGGAGCCAACAAGTCAAATGCTACTTTGGGCTGCCTGTGTGCATGCGTCTTGTCACGGATCTGTGAAATATAGCAGATGTCGCTAAGACTTCTCTGACGAGTCAGTTCTGGGCATTTCAGCACCAGGGATGTATAAAATGGAAGAGACTCTCAGAGGAGTGCACAATGAAATTCTGTCTGTGGGACTTGTTATTCAAGGGGAGATTTTTTATTTATTTTAAAGGTCTGAATCCATAGAGAGTGTCTGAGTTGTCACTCAGATCACTCTGAAACAAGTATGGGGGACAGGGAGGGAAGAATTTGGAAGGTATGTAGCATCAGAGGTGTTTCGCTAACAAAACAATGCAGAATGTCTGGCAGAATCTATCTGCTAGCAGACATAGACCCAGCAGGGTTGGTTCAGAGGCTGTGATTGGCAGTCTGAGAAATTTAAATGTGAAATCAAAGACAGTTTTAAAACCACGTAGTCGTTCAACATGGGAATAATTTGCCAAGGGACGGTAAGACCTTAATACTTGGAGCCCTCAGGGTCTGAATGTTTTTCAGAACATGCTGGAGCTGAGCCTTGCGTTCTGAGGGTCAATGTGAGGGTTGCTGGTTGACACTGCGGTTCTGGTTGTGGAGGTGATCAGGCTGGATGGGTGCGTTGGCTCTTTCCTTGCTTTGTAATCAGTAGAACTATTATGTTTTTATTGACCACGAAATTTTTCAGACATGTCTGTTTAGAGTAGTATGAAGCAATAAATGAAGTGGTAGAGGCTTTGTGGCTGCAGTTCTTTAAAACCAGCCGACACAATTGAGTATATACTATAGAGGATGTGACAGGCACGTGATTCATTGATTGCAATTCTTCATCAGTTTGTAGTCGGAGGAAATAACCTAATAGATCTTTCCATCTCCGGCTTGTGTGATATTGTCTATAGCTCTAGCAGCTGCCCTAAACATTTGGCAACTGGCCAAAGCCCAAAAATTAACACCAAGAAATTAATTTTCTATACGCTAATAAGGACAAAGGCCATTCAATCTGTTGTTTATACAGAAAGCTTATTGAATCTGAAGACTATACATCTGGGAATCAGCTGGTAGAATCCATTTGTCAAATAATAATGGCAATGCGTCAGGGAAGTAGTTCTGCAGTAATCAGTCATGAAATAAAGGGGAGTTCGGGTAGAATGCAGGCCAAGATACTTATCTGTGGTAACCCAAACAGACAAATGTTTATTAAAGGTTTAAGCAAAGAAATTAAAGAAATACGCAAATAACCAATCTGAGACAAGACTAAATCAGAACCTTCCCTTCATTCTCCTGCTTCCTGGCTGCCCTCCCCTGCGAGGTGTTCATCACGGCTTCCTTTTCTCCTCTGTGGTTTGCACTTCAGATGCCGGGCATGGCAGGGTCTGCTTCTTAGAAAAGTTTTCTGTCTATTCCAGCACGTTGGCTTTTCTCTCTCAGTTGGAGTTTGTAGTCTTCTGATGGGTCCATGCAGATTTAATGTTTCGGTTCCCAGAACTCTTGATTAAGGGTGGACACTGCTAATTAATCCACATTGCATTTTGAGCGGCTGATCCCCAATGTCTCTGTCATTGTGGTGTGTCTCACCTGTGATTACTTTTCATCTCATCTGTCAGAGACAGGCTTTGCCAAATACTGGCTTCAGAAATTTTTTATTTGGGGATTTTGTAAATCTCTTGAGCACATCTGTATGTCTTGCCAAACACTTGATACAGATAATGAAAATCTTCTATTATTATTTCTGGTGTTTGCTTCAGAATTTTAGCATTGACCTCACATAAAGAAAATAATTAAATCCTTTTGTATTTAAATAAACTATCTTAAAGTTAAAATCCAAGGAAGTAATTTTGTAGTTTTATTATAAATTGGAAACTTGTTGAATGCTATTCTGTAGGTTGACCTTCTGACTCAGAAATTTACAGTCTGCCTTGGTGTTGCTTTTATCTCAAGTTAGTTACCTTGTGACTTTTTTTAACAAGGAAGGTGTAGTGGGAGTGGCTACTCATTAGCAGAGCTTGTTTTGCTTTCATGAATGTTATGATCTTAATAGAGTCTGCTTGGCTCACCTGTGGTTCTCCACTGCGTACTGCTGCATACTTGCTGTGCACGAGGTGAGTACTGGTCTGTGTTTGTTTCAGGTAGATTACAGGTGTGAAGCACATCTCGGCTGTTCTCGACCTCTTAGCAAAGCATCGGTATCGCGGTAACATCTTTCTGCTCTAAGTCACGTAGCTGCAGAGACTGGCTGTTGGATGTGTCTCGCAGTCACTGCGTGGGACTGACGGCTCTCTCTCTTAGTGGTCAGTCCTTTGCTTATCCCTAACTTAACATTAACATGAAGAGATAGTTCTGCTTGTCTAAACCTTACAGGCTATTTCTTTAGAAGAGAACTAACAAAGATTTTCTGATCCATGAGCTGGTATGTGACTAGTTTGATGCCAGTGGAAAAAATTAACTTGCCTTGAAACAACTGTTGTAAATCAGGGATTGTCATTGTTCATTGAGAGTTGGATAAATTGGACTTAAATGTGACTATAAAATGGTATATTAACTTTACTGCAATAGATCAGTGTTTTTAAATAAGTTTACAAAAGCATTTTGGGTGTGTAAGAGGTTACCTTCTCTTTTATTATCTATTGCACTTGCAAGTTACTGTTCTTTTGTGACCGCTGCATCTAGGGAAGCAGAGGAATGCACTAAAGTCATTTTAGTATCTCACACTAGAGCCGTGATGCTTTGTGACTGCCCTATCAACATTAAGGCATATGAAACAATGACCCTTGGCCTAGAATTTGTTTAATGAGGTCCCGAATTCAAGTTATATGTCAGTCTTCTTTTGTTTTAAAAGCACAGCGAGCAAACATGACGGCACCGAGCTCCGACCAGCAGTGTATTCTGTAAGCTGGCAAACAGCAGGCGTCTGAGCAGCTGAGGCCAGCTCAGCACTGATGGCGAAGCCCAGTCAAAATTTGTTTTGCTTGTAAAAGTAGGAGTACTTTTACTTGGCTTCTGGCTGTTTCTTTGGGTGAAAATACGTGTTTGAACTGGGTTTTTTACCTGAGGAAGGGTGCATGATTTGACGTACATTGAGGGAGCTGCCAAAATAGCAACAGACATGATTTTACGCTCCTCTGGAAGTTACTTCTAAAATGCAAGCACTTTGCTAGCATCATCATGCTTAGTTCTGCTACCTCATTATGAATTAGCTTAGAAGTGCTAATATTAGATCATGGTGAAGGCACTCAGTGTGTGTAAATACATGTGACTAAGTTAATTTAATTATTGCTATCACTTGCATGCTAACTAATCCATATGTTTTGTGAATGAGGAGGTTTCAGCCCTGCTGTACAATCCCATTCATATGGGAGCAGAATTTGCTTCATCATGTTGTTAGAGCAAAGACTGAAATCTCTACTTTACATTTATTCTTCGTGTAGGCGAAGCTCACAGGGAAGTGAACAGGTGCATGAAGTAACAGTGTGTATGTGTGTGTTATTGTGTAAATTATTATTCCATTAATTTGAACAAAGTATGTTCCCAAAGAAATTGGAAGAACAGTCTTTTGCGGTTGTGTATAGACACGTGTAAAGGGAAGAGGTCTGGAGTAGAGAAACTCAAGTTCCTATCTACATCAGTTATAATAAATATTCACTGGTAAATTAAAAGCTTCAAGCAAAAAGCATTTCACAGTGTGTCACCACCTTTGTGAAACTTTAATTTTTACAGCAGTAGTGAATATTCCTATCTGCCTACAAGTACATTTTCGGTGTTGTTTACTTTTTCGTGTGAACAATGCTGCTTTTCTGTATTTATGCTCTTTCTCTTATGATAATGACCATTATTCTAAGAATATAAAATCTAGTTGTTGAAAAATTTCTAGTGTCAGAATTAAAGGTGTGTATGCATATGCATTATGTTACAGTCACTACTTACATTTTCTGCTTGTGCCCTCTCCCTCAGGACCTCTCTCATACTGTGTGCGCAGCGTAGACTGTGCCAGCATGAGGACAAGCTATTCAATATTTTAGCTTATTTTAATTGTTCAATGTATATATAGCCTTAAGCCTTATTTATTACCACTATTCAAACCTTGTTCTTACAACAATATGAATTTTCTGTTGGCAGTTCTGTGGTGCTCATCACTACAGTATTCAAATACTTCACATATGCTGATGTATTTCTCTTTGCAATAACCCTGGGAAACGATGGAGGATTACCTCTATTTTATGGATGGTGAATTCCCATACATCCACATTAAGTGGAAGAATACCTGCTAAACTTACACATCTAATTTGAACTGCTCAACACCTGATATTTTCAGAACATTTCAAACATTAGTGCACTATAGTACTAAGAATAGCTCTCACTGACTTAAGTTACAGCTCTGTAGGTTTATAGAAAGGCAAAATAAGAGCGTGGCTTCAGTTCTTTTTGAGCAGTTTCTAACATCTAGGTTCAGTATAAAGATTTACGCTACTTGAGCTGAAGAACTTTTGATAGCAGTAGCAACCTATCATCTTCTCTTTGAAACCAACACTGAAGGGAAAAGAAATCCATGTATTGCTGTTGGGTTTCACAAATGTTAACTGACAGCTTCTGTTTTTTTCCTCCCTTCCTTAAGTTGACTTCTTGCCCTGGTCCGGTCCCAGTCACTTTCTTTCCAAGCCTGAGCTTTGCCCTAGAGCTTTTCTCCTACTTAATTTGTACTTTCTGGGCTTTCCATTCAAATTCTAGTCATCTTACCATAGCCGTGCTCAAATCTTTCTTGTGTGCTCCCCCCTTCTCTCCTTTTGCGTTTTAGTCTGTTCTAATGACTCACCCTTGCTTCTTGTGTCCTTCATCTGGTTTCTGTCCAGATGGATCCTCTCTCTTTTGCACTAGTTTGAATCAGCCGCCTGTCTTCTCCATCGTGCTCAAGTGCCATTAAGCGGAGGTCTTTAGGAGCAGAGGAGGAGGAAACCTCTGGCTCACAGACTCATTCCCTAGCGCTGTCCTTGCTGGATGAGGACATGTAGCAGCAAAATCAGAGACCTGACCACGGTAGCCCTGGGCTGAAGTCTTCTCAGCCTTTCCACGATGTGGTGCCAGCACTTTGTGGTCGCCCAGAGGCCTCTGAGGACTTGTGTGCATTCAGTTTGGATGCAAGACTGACATGAAGGCTAATGCCATGACAATTTGCAAATCTCTTGTTCCAGCAGCAGCTAGGGGCCCTGGGGAGCTTTAGAGGAGAAGTCTCCGGCAACATATGTAAAACACATTGTCCCTAACATCATCCTCAGAGATGTCTGGCTGAATCTGAATAACCCTCCCTGCTTCCCTGAACACCATGAGGTAGAGACCTGGTGCAAGAGGTTGTTCCAAATGGTTAACATTTCAGAAAACACAGAAAAATGTCATATTGAAGTAAGGAATGTTTTAAGATTAGTCTAATAGCGTGATTTACCAGCTTCCTACAAGTTTTCACTGAAAATAATGCTTTCAAAAATAATCCAGTTTCTGAAGTTGTGTAAATTTGTGATCTGCGCCCTACCCTCCTCCCCCAGTAATTAATTTCTTTTGCAGCCCTTTCACCCAAAAGTTTCTGGCTTAACCCCTGTTACATCGACCTAATCGGAATGACATTTCTGATTTGATCAAACTGATGGATTCAGGTCCTGTAAGTTGTACACACCGATACACGAGCATGCATATTTCAGTTTTGTGAGTTTAGGTATATCTCGTCATGTTGTCAAAGGCTAGGTATCTGTCTCTACCTGATAATAGAGAATTAAGTTTTACAAAGCTTTTATAGCTTGCCCTGCTAAAAACATTCATTCAAAGATAGTCAGTTAATGTTCTAAATGAAGTGTGATGAAAGTTATGAGGGAAGACCATAGAGTGTTTTCTATAAATTGGGTTTTTTTCTTCCTATAGAAGGACAGGTATGAATCTTCAGTGTATATAAAATACAAAACTTTGTTAACTGATGTAAACTTCGTAAGTTTTTAAAGCATATTAATTTGTATTTCAGTGCTTACTTAGAATTGCCCATTATAAAAATTAAACTTCTTTATGATCAGCTGCCTTTGTAAGTTTTTTGGGCTTTCTTACAATAGCATTGTCATTCCTATGTCGCCGTGTGTACGCAATTACCATACTACCTTGGCGTTTCTCTGGGAAGCCAGCAAGCTTTGCTTGCTTTTCGCATTCTGCTTACTTCAGCAAAGGAGCTGTGGCTGCTTGTGTGTTTACAGACCCCAGATGCTCAGCTCCAGGAAGAGTGTCTCCAGGAGCAGCTGGACAGCTGTTATCCAGCCTAGATTTTTCCTCTGGGAGTGGTGCAAGTTTTGCTGGTTGGTGTTTTGTCCTGCTTGTCTGGTTTGGATTTGAAGGGATATGTTTGCAGGGTGTGTTAATTCTGGAGGCTAAGACCTTGACATGGCAGTTGGGAAATAGTGCATTCAGAGGCTGTTTTGGGCTTGCTTTGTAAATCCATACATTGGTTAATGTAATTTCGGCATGCGGTACATAATGATTGATTGACAGTGTTAAAAATATATGTGTGTAGACATATAGACCTCAGCTCCATGTAAGATGTGTAGCCTGAGGGGATTTTAATTTATAGGTAATGTGATGGTTGTTCCTCTGTTTTCAGCTGTGTAGTGATTATCATGTGCGATAATATCAATTTTAAAAAATAGCCAGTGAACAATCATATTACAGTGTATTGCATTAGTGTCTGATACTTGCAATAATTCCACTAGCAAACAGTCACTTCGATTGTATACCAAATAATTCAGCTGCTCTGCTAGAGAGTTACAACAGAGCCTGCCCAGTATCTCCTTGTTTCTGAATCAGACATTACCCAAAGTTTACTGAAGAGTTCCATTTTATTAATGAGTGTGGATGACACACGTAATCTAACCAGGGAGTGGGGGGTTGGACTAGATGACCCACAGGGGTCCCTTCCAACCCCTACCATTCTGTGATTGCCCTCACTTGTTCTGATACATATTTGATGGTTTGAAAAATACAGTATTCTGAAGAACCTGTCTTAACATTTGGGGACAAAAAGAAAAAAAAGGTCTGTTCCTGGTTGAATCAATTTTATTTAGGAGCAGTGAGAAGAGTGATACCATATAAAAGAATACAACATTCTGACTTTTAATCTCTATTGCTAAGACATCTGGACTTACGTGTAGTTCCCATGCAGACTGTCTCACCCTGGTTCCATTCTGAAATGGTAGTTCAGCCAAGTAGGTTCTTCCACACGGTGTCATACTTAAGTTTCAAGAAATGCTGTACACTAACGCATTTTTATCTACATTGATGTCCTTGGAAAAGTTGCATTTAATGAATATAAATGTAATTATTCCCAAGAGTACGAGTATTTTTTTTTTTATACTGCTGGCTGTGCTTCCTATAGAAAGCACTATTTTTGCTAATAATTTCTTTAAAGTTAATACTTTGCATTAGCTTGAATTATTTATGAAATCAAGCATGTGCTACCACTTAGTGACCAGAAAAATGGAGAAGACATCTTTGATCTTCAGTTTTATTGGTTGAGTTATGCTCTTAGAAAGTGAAAATCCCACATTCTCTGTTGTGTGGTTACTAAAAGCTGTGAACTGATACTGTAATGAACAAATGATTTTGCTCCTGCAGATTTTAGCATACTTCTAAAAGGCCTAGCTAGGGTTCACCTTAACTACTCCACAGTTACTTGGCACACAGCCATGGTCCCGGTGGGATAAGAAGAAACCCATTGCCACATTTCCTCCTTTGAAAAGCAAGACTATGGAGGAATTTGTTCTCCGCCTGTTTGTTTTTTCTCTCCTCTGTCTCCATGCTTTGAGGAAGGAGGTAGCTCCTCTTTGTACTTCTGTCTTGAGCTTTCCATCAGTGCTAAACTACTTCTTTCCTCTCGTGCGCACTTGGCTTAAGGTAAGAAAGGCTCTCCTGTTTCACACCTGTGCTCTGTTTGTCTGTGGTTTTAAACTCTGTTTCTAGACGTGTTGCTGAAGAGAAATGTAGTTTCTGAGCACCGTACACCAAAGTGGGCTCTGACGTCTTTGTGTTCTTCTAGAATATGGAACTCAAACTTAGCAGCCGTAGTGCTTTCCTTCCATCAAACCTGCTTCGCAGCTTTCCGAGTTAGCAGTTTTGTGGTGGCCTGTAAATCTTTTCAGGTTAGACTTTTTCTTCTGTTTTCCAGGCTGCTGAAATATTTATTAAAAGATGTATTGTAAGAAGTATTCAGTGTTCCTTATGGAGCTCAGGGGTCTTCACTTTGTGGTCTTTCTAGAGGTTGCACATGTTGCATTACACCAGGAAAGGGCAGATGAGGACACCAGCAAGGCTATCTACACCACCCTTATTAGTTTCAGGTGTTTGTGCCAGTAAAACTAAAAAGAGGGGGGGGAGAAAGCCATTAATAAAAGCAAAAGTTCTGCTGTCTTCCCCTACCTGAGGATTTTTCTCATGCCACTTACGTACAAGAAACATAGTGTTCTAGTCCTGGCATCGAGGCAGTTCTGTAAGCTGTTCTGACCCACTGAAGTTAGAAATGCTTGCTTTTTGACTTGGAGGGCAGACTGGCTTCCAGGTTAGTAGGTGAGAAGTTACTGGACTTGAGAAAGTCTGATGATCTTCACGGAGTGCCGTGCATTTTGATTATAAACCAGATGAAAGGTTCGTTGGAGTGCAAGAGAGGAAATGGGAACAGTGTACAACAAAATAGAGATGTACATTAAAGGTGAGAGAGAGAGATGGGGAGTACCCAGAAAGAAACTATGGTGGAAAGAAGAAAGAGGGGAAAAGTAAAGAGGGAAGCTTTTTTTTTCCCCCAAAAAAAATAGTGTGAAAGGTGCACCTGCAATTTCTGTAATTGTGGAAAGAGGTTGCTATGAGAAACTAGTGTGAAGAGCATGGAGCTTATGGAAGCCAGCCTTAAAAAAGAGTAATGATGATGCTGAAAGTGTTGTGGGAAACAACATGCTCGCTTATGTTGTGCATTTAGAATCCTAGATAAGCTATTAAAGTGATCCACTCTTTTTCCATTGATGAAGCATGTAGGCAATGTTTTCATTCAATCCAGCAGTCACCAACTGGTGAATGCAATCCTGCAGCAGTTTCCGTGAGCTGACACCTGTCTGAATATTCAAAAGAGTACTTACAAATGCTGCCAAAAGGAGAGAAAAATATTAACTTGGTTCTCACAGAATTATCTTTCTAAATGAGTAAAAGGTCAGGACACAAGCAGAGTATCTTGCTGCATTAGATAGTACATTACCTCAATTTTGCTGTTATGCAATTCTAAAGTGAAATGGTTAATAAGGGATCCTGGCATTTAAGTGCTCGTAATTAGCCATCTGGGTTTCCTATCAGAAAACCGCAGCTGGCACTAATGGGTGCCCTGGTTGTCTGGGTCAGCCGCAGGGCAGGGCTGGGCGGAGTGGGAGAGCATGAGCCTTCCTGGGCCGAAGAGGCCCTTGCGGAGTTGTTCAGCCCAGGACTGCCAGCCTGGTCCCTTTCCGAAGCACTGCAGACTCCTCGAAGAAGTCCACGAAACTGAAGTTTAAAGACAGCCTATTAACGGGAATGATGTCTGCAACGTTTATTCTTTCTTTAAGAGGTATGGCATAAGTGCTTTCGCTGCAGTTGGCATAAAGTAGAGCCTGTTTCAAACTGACAATACGATATGTTGTTTTGTATTTGGGGATGGTAGAAAAAATGGCTGAATCATAACATTACCAAATTCATGTGTCCTGCTGCTATTGCAGGAGATTTTTTTTTTCCCCTTCCTGGCTGTTTGCCCAGAATGACGAGGATACTTAGTGAGATGATTAAATAAAAAGAAATCTTTTTCTTTTAAAATATTTTTTTATGAAACCGCTTCTACACAAGGGTCCCTGTCTTACCAGCTCGCACACAGAGCTGCGATTGACTTCAGGGAGCGTTCTGCTGGCAGGAAGGACTTGCAGGGTGGGGCCTCCTATTTCCTTGGGTATTTGCATAGGGCATGGGTAGCAGAGAAGAGTCGGGAGGTAAAAAAAAAAAAGAATGTACAACTTCCCTTAGTAGTTCTTCATGGTGCAACATCACACCTCTCCTCGTTGGCTCCTCCACCACCGGTGTCAAAAAGTTCTCATCAGTGCTCTGCAGGAGCCTCCTGGACTGCATGTGCCTGGCTGTGTGCTCTGCCCAGCTGATGTCTGGGCGGTTGAAGGCCCCTTGAGATCAGCACCTGTGATGGTGAGGCTGCTTTCAGCTGTCTGTAGAAGGCCTCATTGACTTCCTCTTCCTGCTCAGGTGGCCTGTAGTAAACACCCACAACAGTGTCACCTGTATGCGCCTGTCCCTTAATTCCTACCCACAAGCTCTCGACTCGTTCTTCATCCACCCCTAGGCAGAGCTCGTTATGTTCCAGTTGCTGCCTCACACAAAGAGCAACTCCACCACCTCGCTTTGCAGGCTTGTCTTTCCTGAAAAGTGGGTAGCCTTCTGTGACAGCATTGCAGTCAGGCGAGCTGTCCCACCGTGCCTCTGTAATTGCAGTGAAAGTCAGTTCTTCCCCTAGGTTAACTCTCAGCACAGAACCCTCAGCTAGGTTACTATGCAGTTGCGCAGTGGTGCCAGGCCAGGTGAAGTAGCCAGAGATGGGAGAGCGAGCAGAATTACAACTTCTCCACATTACATTAATTTAAATTGCCAGGCAGCTACACCTTCAATATTAAGGTGAGGGAATGGTGTAACAGCTTAAGCAGAGTCACCAACTTCTCTTTCTCACATTAAATTAATTTACAGCATCCAGCTTGTTTTCAGGTTTATTAACTGGCGTGTGATAGCCGATTCCATGTTGAAGACCTGCTGATGGATCATGAAAAGTTGGCAGGGATTTAAAAAAAAAATAGTTGTAGCAACATGTACCAATAAGGTCACATTTGGAAAGCCCACTAGATTTTGTCGTCAACAAGTTTTGACTTGCTTTTAGTTGTTTTGATGAATGTCTCAATTTATTTGTATTCTAGCACAGCTAATGAAATGATAAACACTTGCATCACAGGAAGGTTTGATTCTCTTAATAGATTTTCAGGGTGATTTTTCAGAAGTGATTTGTGTAGCTTTCAGTGTCTGACATGCAATGGATGTTACACAGGTCCTGAGTCCTGGCCGTAGTTTATACAATATCTGTCACACAAAAATCATCTTAAGTCACAGAAACCTTTAGATTTTCTTTGGAGTGAAGAGAGCCAGGCAGCTGGGCCCAGCTGACTGGAAGGGCTGATATGTAATGTAAAGAAGTCTCAGGAAGATGGGAACTGCCTCTGTGACTTTTTGCTGCCATGAGAGATCCTCAGGATTAGCTATCATAAGGTCTCTATTCTGCAGGCGTATTTTAAAAGGTCAGCTGAGAAAAAAAAACCGCCCTCCTTTTCTCTGAGAATACATATAAATAGCCTGTAAGCTTGTTCCCAGTTAAACTGATGATAAAAGAATGGCAGATTCTGTTGAGTGAGTTGGTCCATATCCAGTGGTTTCAATAATATAGTTGTGAAATAACCGTATTCCATTGCAAACATATTTCTGATCTCAGTGGAGACAAAGGTCTTGGTCGTCTTATCGAGGATACTGATGAGAATTCAATCCTACAGCTGTTTTTTGTAGCTGTATTTTTCTGCTTTGTTTTTCTTTCGAGAGTCACAAAATGCTGCAGCCAGTGCCTGGCTGAGAAAGGCCTCTCCAATGCTGATGGCAAAACCATTGGATATCACTTAGCAGTTAGGCTAAGTCAGCAGTGCTGGAGGTTTACAAATTGACATTTGCATGATTTTCTTCTTTGTGCACATTGGTCCTTTAAGTCCTTTGCAATCGACAATACAGGAAAATCTGTCCCATTAGGTTTTGCAGTTCTGTAACTGTATTGTGAAACCTCATTTATTCTTGTAGCAACCAATCAAAAAATGTGATGAAATTGACTCCTAACAACTTCTTAGATTAATGTTTTTCTTACCTAATCTGCTAAATAAAAATATCTAACAGGTCTGTGAAGGCACAAGAGAGATGTTCTTCCTACCCCAACAGAAAATCAGTGTAGAAGTCGTCTCCTTGTCTCTCCAGCTGTGTTCATAAACCTGTGTTTTTCTTCTGGTTTGTTTTCTTCCCTGTAAATTTGTACATTTGGGATGAGCAGCTTGAGCACTGCAGTCTACTTTGAACAGAAATGTTCAGCAAAATATGTGATTCTCAGAAAAGACAGCCTTGAAGTCGGCTTCCTAAGGCAATATTGCTAACATCGGTGTGAGCTTTCCAGCATTGTATTCACTTGCCTCTCCCCAGCTACGTCATCACCTCAAAATGACTGTTGGCTGTCCTGGTCCTAGTCTAATCTATTCCGTTGTCTAGACCTGCTCTCTGTAATTTCCTCATGCCTATTTTGTTTGGAGTTTGGGGGGGAGGATGGAGAGGGGTGCGTATGAAACATTTCCTCTGTGGTCCCCAAAGCGTGTGTGGGAGTGAGGAGAGCTAACACGAGTTTTACAGAGGTGGCTGTGCTTGGAGCACTGCCAGCTCTTTCCTTTCCTCCATGGAACATGGCAGCTCTCAAATGGAGTCTCCCGTCGAAGCATGAAACCATCCCTGATCCATATGTGCCTTGATATGTAGTGGGCACGTCTGATAGAAGTCTTACACTATGGCAAAGCAAATCTTATTAAATAACAAGAAAGTTACCTCAAGCCTTATTAATAAACATAATGAGGAAAAAAATGCATGTTAAATTCAAAAGTCAGTTTAAAATGTCAGGCAAGGATTTTTCGTGATTTTTACTGATGCAAGCTTTATTTCATGACTCCGGAATGAAAGAAAGCGTAGTTAAAGATACAGCTGTAAAAATATCGGTGACTAACATTGTAAGTGGAAAATCGGAGCTTCAAAATGGAAAATCTTACCCATCCAATCTGAGTTACAGGTGATAATGTAATAGGTTTACTGGTTGTCAGGTTGCTGAAAGCTCGTATTTCTAAGTGCTAACCTTATTTATTAAAGATTTGCCTTCATAGGAGGACTTGAGCACAACAACCAGACGAATTAAATCACTGTGGTATTATTAATTGAATATGCTTTGCTTCAAAATCTGAACTTCTAGAATAATAATCCTCCAAAGCAAGACTCTGTATGTTTGTTGTGGGGGATTTTTTTTAATATTACAACATATACATTTATCTACCAATTCTTCCTGTGTAGGATCTTTTCCCTTATTCCATCAGTTCTTGCAGAGTTGAGCACACGTATTTGATGTTTTTGTTTGAGTTGTATTTTCTTTGTGATACTAGAAGATTCTAATGCGAAGAAGGCAAAGAACATTGTTTTCTCTTCCAAATGTAAATCTACTTTAAATAACATGAATGAGAAAAATTACCTTCAGTAGTCAAAGAAAAGGATCTGGCATACTCACTCTGCAAAGTATCACCTGGGAAAAGAAGTAGAGGTGCCTCAGGGCATAAAACAACAGCCAGCAAGGTCTGTTGTTTACAGAGAGGAAGGAAATGCAGAGAATTTCTAACAAATAGATTTTTCTTCCCAGTGGAGAAAAAATGATAGCCTCAAACTATCGCCAGTTAGTTTGAAACTTGGTTCAATGTTAAAATTGTAGTTTCCCATTGTCAAACTTAAGTATATGTAATGACCATTGCCAGCTCTGGTTTCCTTTGGGAAAGAAGCTACATCAGCACTTGTATTTGCTGATCTATGCTTCGAATCAATATTTTAGTACAATACAATTTTAGTTTTCAAGAAAATAATTCCTCAAAATGAGTTGTGATTTTAAAACACAAATAAGTAAGAGCCATAATTTACATTGAAAAAAAGTAAGAAATTAATTTCAAATGCTAAATCTGTGCCTGATTGTCCCTGTAACTGATTTCCTTGCTATAAAATCTGGTATTGTCAGATCTGAGTTGCAAAGTCAGTCATTATAGAATGTCAGCCTTAATGTAATTAATGTTTTGTCATTCTGTTTCACAGTCTTGAATGCTTAAATCACTATTTAGTTTCAAATTTATCTTTCCCTGTTGATGTTTCACAAACATAACTATTATTTTTGTGTTAATTAGACATTATATGAAGTATAGCCTCTCACCTCATGTTAACTCTTTTCCCACCGAAGGTGAAATACAGTGGAAATCGCACACCTTTTAGAATGCCTCTTAGATTCTGCTGCAGACTTAGATTTTTTTCTTCCTGATTTCTCATAATATTGGGGTTTTTTTCCTTGGTTGATTGATGGAGCTCTGAGTTTCATAAAGATTGCATTTCATATCTTTTCCTGGTGTTTCTAAATCCTGTGACTGAAAATCAGAGCGAGAATGAAAGGGGGTGTTTAATTATCCCATGTATACCCTGTGTGTGTATCCAGAGTGCTGTTTTCTAGGTGGAGTGTGTGTGCATGTGTTTAATATGTATACCGATGGTATATTTGTACAAAGGTTGAAATTAGAGTTGGGCCAAGAAATGGGTTTAGGACTGGGCATTTTCCTCTTCCCGCAGCGTGCTAAGTGATTTATAGTTTGTTGTCATCATCTGGTGTTTCTACACCTCTCTTCTATCCACACGTTCTAGAACTGACGATATGTCTGTCTGTGTGGACATACCAAGTTCAGTAATTTGGTCTTTTCTAGCAAGTACCTAGTAATGGGATAAATTGCGTGAGAGACAACTGGAGGAAATAAAGTACGCAGAGTGAGGTTTTTTCTTTTTGCTTCTTTTTTTCCTGATAGAAATATATCTGTATTTATGTACATGAACGTTCACAGCCAGTGATACATGTTTTATTGTGTTAAACGGCAATGGTGTTGAGGTAACTTTCCTATCATACTAAATTTGTGGAAAAATTGTTGGTATAAAGATTGTATGATGGTTGAGTAGAAAGCTTTGAGCTGGGATGGGTTTGTTCCTTGTGAGAAGAAACAGAGCTGACTTCAAAGTCAGTTCACACCACGGAAGGAATTAGACACTGATGCAAGGGTCAGTGGTGCCACTGGGGTGTGCACACAGGGGGCTCGGCTCAGCCTGCCATGCCCTAGGTGTTTACCAAGACAGTTTGTCTGAGAGCAGAATTTCTTTATCGCCTCATTGGAGAGAGGTGTAGCTCCAAAATTTGACAACTGTTAAATGTCCTTGGGAAGAACGTGCACAGGGAATTCAACAGCCTTTTTCCTAGTTAACAGGCTGAATTTGGATAAGATGATTTTGATATCAGAGACTTTGTCAGAACTGCTTGTGGGTTTTTTGTATTTTTTTTTTCTTTTTGAACAAGAAGTCTTTTACCTTGCTAGTGTTTGTATTTTTCCTTCTGCAGTGGTGACTTTGCACTGATCTTCCTAATTAGGTATATTAATTGTACAAGTTTCTTTAGTTTTCCTCTGTCTTTCACCTCATCATCTGCAGAGACGATAAAAGACTATTGAAAGGTTCTTAGGATGAAAACTAAGAGGCACACTCTACTCACAGTGTCTCAGCTACAACCTGAAGCAAAACTTAATAGCAGCATTAAACGCATCTCCCTGTGGAGATACTAACAGGAGGCTGATCCCTCTGGCTGGGTAAGCCCTGAGCAAGTTTCATTCGTGTTTAGTGCGTGTAGTTTATATTCAAGCTGGTTGCCTATTTTATCCTTCTTCATTATCTAAAGTAATGCTGGAAGCGTAACTACTTCCTACAACTTCTACATTTCCTCCTGCAGTCTTTGTTTTCCTTCTAACTTCTATGCCCTTTTGTGTATTTGTCTATTACTGTATCATAAATCTTGCTTGTAGGTAGTAGCACATCCTAGTAGTTGAGCAGAAAGAGCGAATGAGCCATGTTTGTTTCTGTGTTGTGTACCTTTGTTTTATCTGTATCATGATTTGTGGTCCTGCTTATTCCTACAGTGTGTTGGTAAACCCTGATCAAAATTTGTCTTTGTTAAAATGTGACTTCTTATTTGCAGCTTTCCTAAGTGAAACATTGTGCTTCTCCCTCCAGCTCTGGTTGGCCCTTTCTTTTACATCTTCTGTGTTTGACCTTCCTTAAAGTGTGATCAGAGGAAGTCCCTTGAGGTCACGTTCGTTGTGAAAGTTATAGCATACATAATCTGCTTTTATTCTATTTGTACAATATCAACAAAATTATATTTAGTTATTCTGAATATGTTTTGATTGACATGAGCTGAGTTTTACTGTATGCGAATATATTTTGTAGTACATAAATGCCATCTGTGTGTCAGTAATAGCAGTTTGGGTTGGCTTGTTCTTACCAAACACTGGTATTGAATGGATTTAGCTTCTCTGCGTAAATTTTCTGATAAATACCACATAGGACAATAGTAATTTGAACTATAATAATGCTTAGGGGTTTGCTAATTATGACATTGGGGAAAAAAATCAACAATTGAAGCAATATTTTTTTAAACAATGTAAAATTAGCAACAGATAGCTAATTAAGTTTATTTTGTTTCGGTTCAAGGGGATATTACGAAGTTTTTGAAACAAGGCAGAACTGAAAATTAAACCTCAACATTTCCCAAACATACATACTACAGAAATCTGCTTAGAATGATTGGGGGATCTGCATGTACAGCCAGAAGAGATGGAAAGTTCACTAGATAGTAGCTAGACATTATGTTTCATCTGATCTACAGAAGCTGGGCAGAATCCTTCAGGCTGTGCTGTAGTGTGGATGGTAGCTGGAAAAGGCTGGCGTACGCTGGGCTTGGGGAAGGCACACATCAGTGTTCAGGTGTCTGGCTTTTCGTTGTTTTCAAGTGAGGATGCTGAAGAACATGAGTTCTGAAATTAATTCCAGAGATGCAGTCGTTAGCAACAATAAAAGAGCACTCTCAGGAACAGTGCTTGTATAGCATCTGTAATTTTGTTTAAAAAGTGAGTGTTTAGAAGACATAAAGTGAATTAGCTGGGACATTTTTTAGATTAGTTGTTTTAGAAATGGCTCACTGATTAAACAAAAGGAAGAAGTAACATGGTGATACCTGTAAATGGCGTCAATGGTTTTCAGTTGGTCCAGGTGAAATGACGCCGTGAAAAGCTGGAACTGAAGACTCAGTAGTCAGCAGACTATTAAGCAGGTATTCTTTATTACGGTGCTGGGCACACGGGGGATCTCTCCTCCAAACGTGTGCACCGAAGAGACACAGTTACTAGGTATTTATGCTATGTTAGCATACATACTAATTA
>Ga0065711_1027189_pt1 | contig 52865 bp, 52 predicted proteins | sample Hoacrofraction12_FD_59098 | JGI IMG/M metagenome (GOLD analysis project Ga0065711, IMG submission 59098) | Hoatzin crop microbial communities from Cojedes, Venezuela - Epithelial fraction 12 v2 (version 2) | ecosystem: Host-associated > Birds > Digestive system > Esophagus > Crop | place... | reverse complement strand
TTTTTTTTTTTTTTTTTTTTTTTTTTTCTCACTATGGATCTATTTTATTTTGTGGCTTGGTGCTGTGGGCCCTGCAGCAAGGCTGTGTCTCTGGGGGATGCCCTGGAGACCCATGGTCTGTGTTGCCTCTGCCAGTGCAGCAGCTAGTCCCAGTGGTGGCCCCTTTGTTTCCAGGGATGGAAGAAAGTAATGTGTGCTTGGGTTGCTTGTTTGTGTTTCGAGCTGTGGGTAAAATTTGCTGTAAGAGCAAAAAGTGATACTTTTTTTTTGTTGAGGGGGGTGGGGAAAGTAAGCTTGTGGTATCTGGAGATACTAGAGGGGAACAAATCCTTGTCTCAGCAAACATGGAACCCTTTTCCGCTGGCTGATGCGCTTGCTCAGACAGCTTGCCCAGTTGATGGCTGCTTCCCACCAGTGGGATTCTCACCTGCTGATGTAAATGAGATCATCCCTCCATTTTGGCATTGGTCCTGTGATATGTATTTTCCTGACTGGCTCTAAAGATGATTTATCCAACCCTCAGTGAATTCCTCTGACTACAGCAAATGGATGGTCAGTAAATAACATGTTTTCTCTCCGTTGGACCTCTAAAGAAATGCAAGCACGCATTTTCCCTGTTGTCTGTCATGGCATGTGCTGCATGTTTTGTTGTGATCACTACGGGGTGCATGGTGGAGGGGTATAAATATTCATGACGGGGGTTAAGAAGAATGAGTAGGTGCTGTGCAGGTGCTGTTTCCTCTCTCGTGATGCTGCATCCGGACAGCACATCCTGGGCATGCACACACTACCTGCATGGCTCGGCTGCCCATGGCAGTGCCGTGTGTGCAGGAAGGCAGTTGCACCTTTTGAGCACTGTTTGTCCGTCTGCATCTCTGTTTCTCTTCCCAGCTCCCAGGAGGCTGGCCCAGCCCCAGACAGTGCCTTGGAGGAGGTCGGGGTGGCTGAGATGGCAGCAATGAGAAAGCAGGTGAGATGGGGGTGAAGAGCTGCAGATGTTTGCTGGGAAAGCCAGGGGAAGGTGGGTGAGGAGGCTCCAGGGGTCCGTTGCTCAGTCCTGATGGGCTGGCATTGCCAGGCTAGTCCTGGCTGATGCTGCTAACAGGGAAGCAAGGGGGAACTTGCATGTGTGTTGACCCATCAGTCTTCTACCCTAAGGGGCTGTCGGGCTGCAGGAGACAGCCAGAGCCCTCCATCTGCTGGCAGTAAAGGGCTCAGATGCTCTTCTGATGGCGAGGACCTTTTCCTGAAGCATCTGCTCAGGAGCTGAGGTAGTGCTGCTAATTCTTGCGCACAAAGATAGCTGCTGCTCTGGGAATGGAGGACCTGAAGGAGACGGCAGCTCCCATCCCTTACTGTCCCATGCCTCTGGGCTGTAGCCAGTGTCCTGACAGTGGTCCCACTGCTTCCCTTGCAGCTGACGAGGATCTCGGGGCGGCTCCGCGTGCTGGAGGAGCAGTGTCGTGCCTGGCAGCAGAAGGAGGCCCTGGTCTACTCTGTGCTGATCTCCGCCTGCCTCATCAACACATGGCTCTGGCTGAGGAGATGACTTCTGTGCCATGACCTCCCCTGCCCAACCCTGGGGGTGAAGGCAGGAAGAGAATCCTTGCTCGCGTACTTGCAAACAGTAAAACTGTGTGTTTCTTCTTAGCTTGACCTGCTTTTTTTGCACTGTAGGCTCTTGAGGATCTGTGTCCTTTAGGCCCTGATGACAATGAAGGTGCCATCCCTCTCCCATTCTCTAGCATCAGAGGTGGGTGAGGGAAGCGATGAAGCTGCACCTCGTGCCACAGCAGCTGGAGATGGGCGTCAGGGAGAGGTGGGGTACAAGCAGTATGGCCTGACAGGTGTATCCTAGGGCTGGGCTGTGGCTGCAAATGACCTGTGTACACTAGCAACCACCTTGTGTGTTTGATGGGGTCAGTGTGTGGCAAGCTGCTCTGAAGAACCCAGGTCTCTTAAGAAATTGGTGGCTGATACGGGAGATGTCTGTCCTGCACAAAGCAATGGGTGACCCTCTGTCCCTTGGGCTGTCTGCCAGAGGAGATGCAAAACCAAGGCGTTGGGTGTTTGTGGACATGGGGTCCTGTTACAGTCTTAGATGGCGGTGGGCGCAGTCCCCTGACCACATCCCAGCTTGGATAACTCAATTCTGACCCCATAGAAGTCCTCAGCCAGCTGCTGTGGTCTGTTCCTCATCTTCCACCCCAAAAGCTTGTGTAGAGTGGTTGAGTGTTTTTAAACTGCTGATGGGTTTTGTTTTCTTCCTTGCACAACTGCTTTTTGGTGGAGGTAGTACTTCCAGTTCTTCTGTACCGTAGCCCCTGCTCTAGGAGGTATGGAGCTGGAGGGGCCAGGAGCTCCCATCCCTGTAGCCGCTGCTGTGCCACCGTCTCCTCGACTCCCAACATGCTCGAGGCAGTTCAGCAAGGTTTGCAAATATGCAGATCCAGAGTGACTGTAAGAGCGTTGCTGAGGTCTGGGCTTATCCAGGAGCCTGGCTCTTTCCCAGAGAGACTGGCATGGGAAACCTCCCCATGGTGACTCTTTGCTTTATAAGACTGCATGCTAACAGTGATAGCACCAGACGTGCTATGGAAAGTTGCCCATTTGGGCAGCAGTAGATGTTTGTTAGGTTGCCAGTGCCAGAGGACAGGATCGTTCCCAGGCCTGCTGTCAAGCTGTAACTTAAGCTATGGTGCAAGAACACAGGTGAGGGGAATTCTTGGCCCAGCTGCCCTTTAGCAAAAAACAAGCCCAGTTCAACAGCTCTACTGTTTCTTTCCGTTTGTGGAGTTTAGTAACACTTGGATCTGAGGTGACTTTGAGACGCTTTTGGTGGTTCATCCAGCACAGATGCTGGAGGTGTACTTGCAGGCTCTGGGGGCAGGTTTTGTCATGGCCTAACAGGACCTCTCTGTTGACCTGTGAGTAATTGTAGCTGGATCTGCAGGTCATCCAGATGTCCTGATAGCCTATTTACAGACATGGATGCTTGGGTGTCTTCTGCCTGCAACTGCATCAAGCATCCATGGCTGTAAATCTGGCAGGTGGACATCGACTAATAAATAACTGTCCCACAAGTAATTGCAGGTCTGAACCTGTGCCTGGTAGCTGAGCTGAGGAGGGCGCTGAGATTTATTGCAGATGAGAGCCAGGATGGTGTGGCAGGCTTGGCATGCCGTGCCGTGGCAGGGTGTATGTAGGGGATGGGAGCACTGGTGCCGGGGTGATTCCTGTGGCTTCTGGCTCCAGGATGTGGTCAGGGTTACCTTACATAACGGGTCTGTATAAGGGGGCTGCCACTGTGTGACTTGTGCCAGGAAAGCAGGTAAATCTTTTGGCTGGTTTCCTCTGAGAGATGCAAACAGGTTTTGGAGGAAGCTTGTGGCTGGTGTTTTTTAAGCTGTACTTTAGGGTGAGAAGGGCTGACCCTTTGCTGGGGCACACCACCTTCAAAGTGTGGGTTGAAGATGTTTGGAGGAGAGGTGATGAAACTGTATGTGTTCTCACAGGCTAATTATTGGCAGGTTGTAGGGGATACAGTATGACTTGTATGGAAGGCATAAATCCTATCTGGAAACAATGATCCATAAAATGCATATTTTAATAAACTCTTTGTGTTCTGGACATGTTTCTTCTACCAACCATGGAGTCTGATCTTGGTATCCCAGTGGATGGGAACGGGCAAGTGTTATTCCCTTGGCAGCAGGACTCTCACCTGGCGCTGGATGTCTCAGCCACGCATGCTTATTTAACCAGACACTGGATTTTTGACTTCTCTAGAGCTACAGGCTGTTTGGCCCGCAAGCGTAAAACATGCGTGCCAGCTGCCCTGGCCAGGGGGGATCTGGAGGAGGAGAGTTTCTGGTTAATGTTGTCCCTGTTGGGGTGTGAGACTTTTATTTATTTACTTTCTATCTTCCCTGCCTCCTCCTCCTGGCTCTTCTTCTCCCCAAGGAAACACATGTGGCAGGGCTGGGTGTCTCCTAGGGTGTCTGCCACAGTAGCATGTACGGAAAATAAAGTGTCTTGTGCAATACGGTGCTCAAGAGAGCTGCGAGGGAGCAGCTCCTGGGGCTCCCGTGTTGCTTTTGAAGGCAGCTGCAGGCAGGGAGCAAAAGGAGAGGTGGAAGGGGGACATGTGCTGCTGCCGGTGCTCCTGGTCTGTGATCTGTCCCCAGTGCTGGGGACTGTGGCATGGGGACAGCAGCAGGGTGATGCGTCCCTCACTGCTGGATGCTCACCCAGGCAGCACCCAATGCCACCAGCAGCCCCAGCCAAGGCTGCAAAAATTCTCATTCTTCCTTTGGGCTCCCTGCTGTCCAGGTTTTCAGCGAGATCAGCGCAAGTGGTATTTAAGGCTTTGAACGAAAAAAAAGGTAAACATTTGATAGCGAAGGGACTCCTGATGCCGGTGCTTTCAGATCAGCCCTGCACACATTGCAGGACTTCATACACACAGCAGGGACTGACCCAGCCTCAGCCACTGCAAGTGGCTAGGTGCTGGAGGAAGGGGGTAAAAATGAATCTCTTCCTTATTGCTTTGGGGATGCACATCTTTTGCTAACTGGCTATTAGAATGGCTTTGTGAAAAAAATATGGGGGCAGAAATTGGTGAAAGATGCATTTTGTGATCATGTTCAAACTCTGCAGCTCTCTTCACCGGGACTCCAGAGCATCTCCTGCTCCCTGAGCATGAGAAGAAGTCACTGGATGGGAGGGTGTTAAAATGTGGCTACTTCTGCAAATTTTCCATTGTAGCAGTAGCTGTGGCACAGCCTGTGAAGCAGGCAAACAGTCATCGCCTTTGTTATTCCCAAAGGCAGAGGGCTGGGAGGGGAGCAGAAGCAGTCCTGGTGCATCCCCTCGTGCAGCAAAACCTGAGCCCAGCTGTGTGTCCGCTGGCTGTGCCTGTCCCCGGGTGGGCAGGGACCCTTCCCCGAGGTTTGCTGGGGACTTGGGAGCCACTGGACCCAGAGCTGCTCAGGACGGCTGCGATCTCCAGCAGGGCTCTACCCTGAGAGATGTCTGGGGTCCCTCCAGCCGCCGAGGAGGTGGCAGGGGGAGAAGGGGATGTTCGGGTAGGGAAATGGAGCATCCCCGAGCAGCACATTTCCCTCCTCCCCTTTCATCCCCCAGACGCAAAGCTGGCTGCTGTTACCTCTTCTGAAGTGCGCCCTGCTGCTGAGAGCATCGAGGATGCTCAGGGGATGGGCGTGCTGTGGTGACGAGACACACGCACACGCGTGTGCACCCTCCCCACGCGCCGCGGGGGCCCCTCTGCCACAGCCAGCGTGCTGCCCGCCGCCTCGCTGGCTTCTCTGCTCGGGCAGGGGAGAAGGGCCGGGGCGCAGGCAGCGCTGCGCGTGCTGGCTTGGCTTTGCAGCTCAACACATGTTTTAAAAGCCTGAGTGCTCTGGAGACAGCCCGGGAGGCTCCTGGGGAAGGGATGCTCCCCAGCCACACCTGCTAGACCGCCTTAGGCTGCAGCCAAGTGTTGAAGGCTTCGGGGGACGCCAGGATTGTAAGTGGACACTGGTGGCTTCTCGGCAGCAGCTTTGCTGCCCTGGGGAGGTGGCTCACCTGGGCGTGTGTGACTGTCCCTGTGTGTGCATCGTGGATGTAGGCTTTGTGGGTGCTGGTAGAGGGGTACCTGCCTTCCCCCAAGCAGAGCCTCTGCTGTGGGCTGCACCGTGTGAGAACATGAGTGGGTTGTCTCCGGGAACCTGCTCATCCGTGCATTGCGGTGTGGAGGGTGTGCGGTGCTCGGGGGCGAGTAGGCAGGGCAGCTGGACTGGGAACGCATGGCGTAGGCAGGGCCGGGCAATGGCTGTGTGCCTTTGTGTCTGTGTAAGTCTGTGTTTCGATGAGGTGCTTTTGCACGGTGTGGTCTGTACTAGGGAGCAGCAGAACAGTGATGGCTGCACGTGATGCTGGGGCTGGGCAAGCCCCATGGGCATCTCTCACTTTTTAGATAAACAAACCCCAGTGAAATCCCATGCTTTACAGCTCCACAGCAGCCTCTGCTTACTAATGTAGGGCCTTATCTGCTGCTGCTTACCAGATGGTAGCTCATGCCAGCAGGAACCTCAGCAAGTCTCTTTTAAAATAGCAAACCTTAATTTCCAATGCAGGGGATATTTCTGTGGTGAGAGAGGTGGGGCTCGCTGGGCAGACCATCAGCAGGTTGCAGTGACCTGGGGAAGGAGGGTGGTTGCTTGGGTGCAAACACGTTTGTACATTTAAAGTCTACCCCGTGCTGCTGCACGACAGCATCTCCCTGCCAGGGCTGGCCTTGCGCTTACATCCCTTATGAGTCCATTTTCTTGTCCTTGGGCAGGCAGTGGTGCCGAGAGCTGTGGGCTCGTTGTTATGGCACGGCTTGCTGGGGTTGCTGTTGCCCCAGCAATGGCTGAGGAGCCTGAACGAGGAGGAGAGCATCTTTCACAGGCCATGGGCAGATGTGGGATCTCATGGGGATGGCAAAATGCTCTGCAGGACTCTTACGGCAGCATCAGTGATGGCACGTTCCATGGTGTCTGACCCTCTCACTTCCTGTGCTGTGCTGTATTGCTGTGTTCAAACCACCTGATGTGTCCTGCATGGCTCTTCTTGCGGCTGCTTTCTGCTCTTTGCAGGTGTCTGGGGCAGGGTGTGTGCCCGTGAGCTCCTCACATGGAGGATGACGGCCAAGAGTAATGGTCTGCACAGCTCACCGGCCAACCGCCACCCTTGCCCACTCGCCCAAGCCCGAGTGGAGGGTGATGCAGAGGGGACAAGGCTCAGCACCAGGAGGTCAGGCTGTTCCCCGGTTTGGTTGAGGGAGGCAGCGGTGGGGCAGGGGAGGGGAGGGCGAGCTGGGTGTCTCTGCTGAGACCTGGCGTTGGCAGGGCTGCGGTGACACACCTCAGCTGCCTGCTTCCTCCAGTTCGTCTGGCTGCGGGCAGGTGCCATGATGGTGTGGTGTGGATGTGACCCCCCCCTTTTCCTGACTGCAGGACCTGCTCAACCCGGGATGACACCTCCTCAGAGCTGCAGAGCCGGGGTCCCCTGGATCGGGGGGAGCAGCCGGCTGCCTCTGCTTTCCAAGGCAGGCAAGCCTTGGCCAGGTACCTCTGTGTGCTGCTGGCTCGGGGTGAGCCTGAGCCTTTTGTGCCTGGGGGTCACACTGGGGACTGGTGTGGGGTCACAGTCCCCTTCTGCTGTGTATTCCTCTGTCATTCAGGGATTGCAGGGACCAGTGTCTGTGAATGCTGCTCTGCATGCCCCCGTGCCCATGGAGAGGGCGGCAGGAGGGGACGGCTCCATCACCTCTGGGGCCCTGGGAGGGCTCAGGAGCTCCTTTCTCTTGCAGGCAGCCAGGCTCTACCCCAGTCACCCCCACATTCCGCATGTCCCTGTGGGAATGCCAGCAGGAGCTGAGAAGGAGCTGTGGGACTCTGCCAGGGTGGACTCTCTTGCTTGTATAGCCTTGGTCCCACACCATCACTACAAGGGGGGGGAAAAGGAAATGTTTGGTCTTGAGAGGGAACTGTGAGAGTTTTCTTCTCAGCTGTAGCCCCGCTGCTTGCTCTCAAGCTTTTGCTTTCTCCATGCTCCGCAGACACCTCCTGACTCTGCCTTTCTTCCCCATCCAGGATAGTCCGGCTGGTGCTGGTGCTGAGGGACTGGGCCAGCAAGAGCTTGCATGAAGAGCAGCAAAGGCCAGACCCCTTCCTTGAGCGCTTCCAGGGCCCCGAGCTCCAGACAGTGGCCGCAGGCGTTGGCAACAATCTAGAGGATGAGGAGATCGAGGAGGAAAACAAAAAGTAGGGTCCGTTCCCTGTGGCCCCAGCCATTCTTGGCTGGAGGTCAGCCTTACATGGTACTTGGGGGCTCCCAGCAGTGATGGCTGAGGGAGATGGGTGGGGATGGCAAAGGGGAAGGTGGGATGAAGTGGTGGGAGGGGTCCTCCCTGCCGTCTCCAGCCCCTGTCCTTGCAGCCAGCCTGCAGGCACACAGGACCTGGCAGTCTGTCCCTGTGGAAAAGACCTGGCCTGTCCCTCACCTGTGGAGTCTTCTCTCCCCTGGACCACGCCCTGGTAGCAAACACATTGCATGGCTCGTGACAGCTAGCAGACCTCCCCAGGTTCAGAGCAGTTCAACACGAGGTCTTTTGGACCACAGGGCATTTGGAGCCAGCCCTGCGTCTGTAAAGAGATGCACCTTCAACTTCTGCGTATGAGGAGCTGGGGACAAGCCGAGGGATGGGGTTCTCCATGCAGGAGACCACAGCAAGCACAAATGCATGGGATTTGCCAGTCTCATTCATCATCTGCAGGATGAATGGAGATGAAGGGAGTGCTTTTGCTGCCCATGCCCCCCCCCAGGAGCAGACACTGTGATGGCAGCTTGCTGAAAAAGCTCTTTCAAATCCAGCCCTTTCATCTCCTCAGCTCACACTCCCAGTGAAAAGCAATAACCTGGCTTTGCTTCTGCTGCTAATTAAAGGGCAAAGTTCATGGACTACTCTGGACCCTACTATTATACATGGTAATTAAAACATCAAAAATGATTGTCTTCTGTAAGAGAAAAGTATCTGAGCCTTGTATCTAGGTCTTTACTAGTCATGGAAAAAACTTTCTGCCCTGCGAGGTTAAGGGGAGCTTGTTAATTATCAGCGGGAGCTGAAGTGTGCTGTGAAATGGCTGCGTGGTGCCAGTGGGCTGCTGGGGAGATGGTGGTAACTTCTGCTGTTTTCTAGGTCCTAGCTCCACAGGTAAGAAGGGCCCCCAAGTCTGGTAACTCTGAATGTGAGCTGTTGTTCACAGCTGTGGGAGCCTCCACATGTTCCAAGTTTGGGTGCAAAGCCTTCGGGAAGAGGCAGATGATTATTCCCTTTCCCTGGGTTACCCCAGGACCCTGGTTTTCCAGCCCTGGCCCTGTGATGCCAGTGACTCTGACCACCTGCTGTTGGCAGCACTGGTGATTTAAAGCTCAGATTGCCAACATAATTAACACTATTCCCGAGGTTATTAGTGCTTGTGGGTGTTAGAACAGTGCTGGCTGGCTGCAGGTGAGTCAGTACTTCCCATGTGTTGGTGCTCTGTGTCCCAGGGAGCAGAGAGTCCCTTTCTCAAAAAACATTGAAGTCGCAGTTTCTGAGCAAATGATAAGCCCTTTTCATGGGGAAGCTGGACCACCTGCTTGTCTATGGCTGTACCTAGACTGAATGTGCAGGACCGCCGCTGGCTTCGCGCCGAGTGCCTGTCCCCACGCTCTGGGCACTGCGGATGCTGCTGCCTGTGCAGCTGGGGAGGGAGGCTTCAAGGCAGAGGTTTTGCTTTTGAAGCTGTCGGAAGCAGTGGGGTGGGCACGGGGAATCTGTTGGCAAGTGGGTTGTTTTTTTCCTATCACTAGAGGGAGTTTTGCACGTTCAAAAGCTGGAAGGGAGGGAAAGAGGGAGGGGGAGAGAGAGTTTTGCCCTACCAGGCTGCAGCAGCTAAGCCTATCAGCCCAGACGCAGAGTTTCTCTTCCCCGTCTTCTCCACTGAGATCTGGCGACTGGAGCATACACATCTTATCTCAGAGTCCCAAGACGAGCAGGATCAAACACTTGGGAGCAGTTCAAAGGCTGGACCCAGGACTGAGCAGACTGCAGGCAGGCAGCTGTGAGCAGCATGGTGATGGCAGCCTTGCAATGCCAGCCACCCCCTGCGTCGCTGCTCTGGGCTTGGGCATCCCCTCCCGGCGCTCCCACTGATCTGCAGCACACTTTACTTCCTGGTCTAATTAATCTTCTGTTAGAATCTGTCTGGCACCAAACCATACCTCATCTGGGAGAGGCAATGTTGTGTAACAAGATGTTTTCTGATCACCCTCTTCCATACATCTGTTTCTGGCTCTGCTATTGGGGTGCTGTGTCTATGTAGGACACCTGCTTTGCCTTACCATTCTACAGTTTCCTCTTCTGGTATATTACCAAACGCAGTTTTGGGGATAAAGGAGTTTAGACGACGTCCAGCAGTGCAGGGATTTGTTTTAGCTTACAGACTGGCACTCAAGCTGCAGCTATGTTTGAGCCAGTCTGGTGCAAGGGATGAAGGATGTGACTTGGATGGTTTCTTCCAACCCTGTTTTCTATGTTTAGCTCTTTATTCATACGTTTCCAGCAGTGGCTTCTCTCTGCTTCCAGGAAGAAGTGGCAGATCTTTGTGGTGGACCCTGCAGGGGACTGGTATTACCGTTGGCTGGCTGTCATTGCAGTTCCTGTCCTCTATAACTGGTGCTTGCTCGTAGCCAGGTGAGCTGGAAGGCTGTAGGGTCCCTGTCTCCTCTAATCCTCCTGTTCAGCTGGTTGTCATGGCTCAGCCAGGATCAGGCAACTGACCCTGGTGGTTCTGGGGCTGGTGGGAACCTAAAGGAAAGCGACTCCCACTAGCACTGCGACTTCTGTGGTTCAAAGGCAGAGCATCCATCCTCTGGCCTCAGTTGGAAAGGACCATGATTTTGGGGTAAAGCGGCAAGATGCATTTGGGGAGCTGGTTTCAAGACATTGCTTAACCTCGGTCAAGAGAGGGCAGATTTTTCAGAGAAGGGGGTTTTAATTTCTAGGAGAAGAGGGTCAAGCGGCCAAGCTCTGTTGCAGAGTTAGGAGCCTCAGAATCAGCCTATATTCAGCTGTAATAGTTGGAGACGATATGGAGATTTGTTGGTCTCACTACCGTATTATATGACCTTCCTCTAGGGCTTGCTTCAGTGACCTGCAAAAGACCTATGTTGTCCTCTGGCTGGTGTTAGACTACATCTCGGACTCTATTTACATTGGGGACATAGTGATCCGCCTGCGCACAGGTAAGCAGAAGCAGCATCCCGGCTTGTGAGTGCTTTGCTTTAATCGCCTAAAAGCGGAGATGAGCTGCAAGGGGGACGCCTAATCTACAGCTCCGTAAGAAGGAGGGTTTTGTCTACCTTGGCACTCACTAGTACGAAGCAGTCTCCAGCGAAAGAATCTAATTGAAAGATCTGAGAAACAGAGTAAGTTTCAGAATGAAAGATTAATCATCCAAGCTTTCAACTTCACCTTTGAATAATTGTACAAAATTACCCGCGTTACTGTTAGTATTTGGGCATAGTTGAAGGTCTGTATCTCTGATTTTGCATCAGTTCAGATAATGAATTATCTGCATGGAAAAACGGTAGAATTTAATGTTCTCAGAATGTGGCAGGTGGCTGTATGTTTTCTGTTGAAACTGCAATAATTCATGATCTGGAGGATGGAAACCTTTGTGTCCCCATTTCTTCGTGGCAACAGAGTAAATCCCTAAGTGATATCTTTAGGTGGCTTTTGTTGGATGAAGGGCTTGAGTGATGAAAAAAATCTTGTAAACTGAGTAGATCAGGTGGAACTGGTAATATTTGGATGACCCTGTGTATATATGCACACACATGCATGGCATACCATAAAATGTTTCTCAGAAGTGCTTACAAAACCCGCAGAAGAATTGAACACAAGCCAAGATAATTCTATCATTTGCTTCTCTGTTAGGTTTCTTGGAACAGGGCCTCCTGGTTAAGAACCTGAAGAAGTTACGAGATAACTACATTCACACCTTGCAGTTCAAGCTGGATGTTCTCTCTATCCTGCCCACAGACCTGGCATACTTTGCTGTGGGATTGCACTACCCTGAATTGCGTTTCAACAGGCTGCTGCACTTCTCCCGCATGTTTGAGTTCTTTGATAGGACTGAGACTAGAACCAGCCACCCCAACATCTTCCGCATCAGCAACTTGGTTCTTTACATCCTGGTCATTATCCACTGGAATGCATGCATTTATTATGCCATTTCCAAGGCCATAGGCTTTGGAGAGGACAGTTGGGTCTATCCCAATGTCACAGACCCTGAGTATGGGTATCTGACCCGGGAGTACGTCTACTGTCTCTACTGGTCTACACTGACTTTGACTACCATCGGAGAGACCCCTCCCCCTGTGAGTGATGAAGAGTATCTCTTTGTGATCTTTGATTTCCTCATTGGCGTCCTCATCTTTGCCACCATTGTGGGGAATGTGGGATCCATGATATCCAACATGAATGCCACCAGGGCAGAGTTCCAGGCAAAAGTTGATGCCATCAAACACTACATGCAGTTTCGCAAGGTGAGCAAAGACATGGAAACCAAAGTCATCAAGTGGTTTGACTACCTGTGGACCAACAAGAAGGCAGTAGATGAAAGGGAAGTCCTCAAGAATCTCCCTGATAAGTTAAGGGCAGAGATTGCCATCAATGTTCACCTGGAGACACTGAAAAAGGTGAGGATTTTTCAGGACTGTGAGGCGGGTCTACTGGAGGAGCTGGTGCTGAAACTTCGCCCTCAGGTGTTCAGCCCAGGGGATTACGTTTGCCGGAAAGGAGACATTGGGAAAGAGATGTACATCATCAAGGAGGGGAAGCTGGCCGTGGTGGCGGATGATGGAACGACACAGTATGCTTTGCTCACTGCAGGAGGCTGCTTTGGTGAGATCAGCATCCTCAACATTAAAGGGAGCAAAATGGGCAACAGGCGCACAGCTAACATCCGTAGCCTGGGCTACTCTGATCTCTTCTGCCTGTCAAAGGAAGACCTTATGGAAGCAGTCACAGAGTATCCTGATGCCAAAAAGGTCTTGGAGGAGCGTGGCCGGGAGATTCTCATCAAGGAAGGGCTGCTGGATGAGTCAGCTGCAGAGGCAAGCACGGAAGGGCAGAGTGTGGAGGAGAAGATGGACAGGCTGGCCTTGAACCTGGAGACACTGCACACCCGCTTTGGCCGGCTCCTGACAGAATACAATGATGCCCAGATGAAGCTCAAGCAGCGCATCACTGTTCTGGAGTCCAAGATGAGGCAGCAGGATCTGGAGGACTTCTTCTCTGATAGCTCAGACAGTCTGCTTGAGGATGAGGAGAAAGCTTTACCTGGTGGGATGCAATGAGGGAGTGTGGAGGTCAGCTAGATGATGTCTGGCCTTGTGCTGAGACAGTGTTTGCTATTTCACAAGGCAGTTCTTGTGGCTTCTTTGCCAGGGACTTCTCTCAGGTCCTTAGTGTTGCTTCTGCCACTGCCCTGATGACAGTTGCTGAGTTGGCTCCAGATCAGGTGATTGCCCTACCTCCTCCTCCACCCTGTCCCTTTTCTCATTGCCTTGATCTGAGACCTTGGACTTGGATCACTAAAAAGAGGAGAATGGCTAATGCCACCGCTAACTTTTCCTTCCAGCTTCTGCAAAAGGTCTGTGCCCATCACACTATCTTCCTCCTATTTGCCTGTAATTTCTATTTAGAAGGTGGGACATGAACCTTGCGTGAAGGGGTACCTGGACATGCTGATCTCCCATGTATGTTGAGGAGATGCAGAGTCACGGTGGACAGAGCCTGCCGTGTGCCACCTACCCATCCACACAGAGACCAAGGAGGAGAAGGGCTTTGGAAGATGCCGCATTCCTTGCGGATAACAAAACCGCCCTGATAAGAGGGACCAAAACACAAACCATATAGTTATAGATGCATTTTTGGCTTCATTTTAGGTAAATAGTCTCCGCTGAGTCTTTGCGGACACCCAGTCTGTGCTGAGAGACTCCTTACCTGCCAGATACCAAAACTCAACTAAGACAGCCCAGTCTGTGCCTCTTATTTCTGCAAATGGAGAGGCTTGTCTGGGTCCTGAGGCTGGCCGTCTAGCTGGAAGGGCCGGCAGCTGCCGTCCTCCTGTCTGCCTCTCTTTTCCCTTCTGCTATATTTGGTGCTGTCAAATGGCACCTGGGATGGGTGGCTCAGTACCCTGAGCACCGCACCTTCCTGGGGGATGGTGTTCCCAAGCCCACCCACTGTTGGCGCAGTGTGACTTCCATTTGGGCTATGGATGTCTCAGGTGACAAGTACAGAGGTAAAGACCACGGCTCGCTGGCCCAGCAGCTCATGTTGTGCTGTGTGCAGAATGCAGGCAGTACTGCCTGTCTCCTCTATCTATGATGGCCAGGAAGGGTTTGACTGAAGTGACGTGTTTTTAAGGAACAAAGCAGTGGTGGGACCCAGCTGTGCCCATATTTGCTTTGCTGTGGGTGGCTCGGAGAGAGCACAGAACACATTTGTTTTCTTAGGTGGGAGGTTTTCTTGTACTCGATGGCAGTTTTGGGGCTTTGCCAGTTGCCTTCTGGAGCAGAAGCAAGTGACAGAGCCACGGGAAGACGTGTGAGGGTGAAAACGTGGCACCATCACATGCAGCAGGAAAGCTCTGCCAGCCTGTGTTGCAGCCCGGTGGGTTCCACGGTGCGAGTGGCTTGTTGGTGAGGGGTGCGGTGCAGGAAAGGCCACCAAAACCCTACAAGCAACAGCAACCTCCACACAAGCAGTAATGCTGCCCGTGCCTAACGGTACTGTGCGGGTGCTGGGACTGGGGGCTGCAATCTCATTTCTTGCTTCTGTTGCGTAGCTTACCCTAAACTGCATGTAGGCATCTGGGACCTCCTGCTCCTACCCACTGGGTCCATGGGGTGGGTTGGGGATGGCTTCCAAGGAAGAGAATGTTCGGTGGAGAAAGGAATTTTGGAGGAATTCATGTTCTGGGTCAAATTCAGCCAATCGTTTGGCTAAAATAATGGGAAGACACATGCAAGGTTCATCGTGGAAAACTGTGGGTATTTGCTTTGTTCTTTCTTTTTCCTCCAGCGTAAGACTGCCTCTCTTAATTTTGTATGAGAACATTCCACTTAAAAATAACGGCCTTGCTTTTTTAGGATTGGTGGGGGAGGGAGGGTTAAATTACCAAGATTCGAATTTGGGGTAAAATACAAAGTTTTCTGGCATCTCAATTAAATTGCAGGGTTTCTGGGTGGGTGGTTTTTTGTGGGTGTTTTTTATTTTTTTTTTATTACAAAGATGATTTTGGTTGAGGGTGAGGTGGCTTCTGTTCTGCTTTTTCTTACAGCAAGAGCCCCGGCTCCCAGCTTTCCCCTTTCCTGTGATTTATCGCTCCAGGGGAGCCGAGGCAGGTGAGCCCCCACCTTGGCCCCTGTCCCTGCGGACGAGGGGCGGGAGCGGGTGCTGCGGAGGAGCTGGATGTGGCCTCGCAGCCGGCAGCCTCCGTGCGGGCCGTGGGTTCACAGGGTGCGGCGAGCCGAGCGTTTGGCAACGCAACCCTGAATTTTTCCCGATGGAGCTGCAGCTCCTTGGATGGCGAGTTGGAGCCTCTTCCACCATCCCGGCGCTTCTCAGTTCCCTTCTGCCTGCCCCACGCACCTAATCCGTGCCCTCTCCGTGGGCAGCAGGTGGTGGGCTCTGCTTCTCTGCTACTGCAGAGCAGGGCTGGCCAGGGGGTACAGTGGGTGCCTGGGCTCTTGCCTGGCCCTGCCCGTCTGTGGGACGAGGAGCTCCTGCCTCTGGGCTGGGGAGCCGCTGGCAGCTGAGGGGATACTCTGGTTTATTCCAGGGGAAAAAAAAAAAAAAAAAGCAGCAAAACCACTGCGTCTCCAGTTTTAACCCGAGACAATAATCCACTCAGGAAATTTTAAGCCTTCAGACAAATTACCCCAGAGGATGGCACCGTGAATTCAGAGCAGATCCCGCTTGTTTCCTCACAGCAGCAAGCCAGGAAATCATAGACTGATGAACCGCTTGATGGCCCTGCTAATGAAATTAGCAGCAGCTCCATGATTTTTTCAGTGAGCAGGTCAGGCAGATGTTGGAGAGAAGCAGACAATGGCACAGCTGCACTTGCGGGCTGCCTAATTTCCCGGTGGAGCGGACACAGCAGATACAGATTTGGCTGCTGCCCATTTCACAGGTAGTTGAGGTACATACTGTTGCCCCATAAGGTTCTCCTGGAGATGGGGAGCAGAGGGCTGCCAAAGGCAGCTCCTGAGGGCTGGCATCGAGGAGGAAAAGCTGAGGGTCCTCACTGTAAGCGTCTGCTCAGTGCCCTGCACGATACGTTAAACTGCTTTGTCTGTAGATTATCAATTGGTTCCTTCTTTTAGATTTCTCCCATTGCAAAAAATAATCCCCTATACAACAGAAGCCTTCTCAGCTGGGTGTTGTGTGTGGGAGACATCAAATATGGAGCAAATATATTGACCTCTAGAGTGGTCAGACCAGGAGGAAACATGTGTGCCTCATCAGGCACCCCTTCCAGCACCATCAAGCCAGGGAAGCCCCCTGACTTCTGTGGCAGAGATTTTCTGCAAATCTGGTGCTACCAAAGGGGCATCTTCAGACCTCACCTGCCTCTACCAGAGCTGCAGGGAAAGGGCTGGAATTCTTGGGTGAATCAGCCATAAATGCATTGTGTGGTACTGGGTTGTCCTCCATCTCTCTGAGCACCACTCCTAGGAATGAAATAATCATCGCTGGATGATACCCAGAAAAAGCTCTCATCAGCCTCTGGGAAATACAAGTACCCATTTCACAGCTGGGGGAGATGGAGAGAGCTTGCCAGGACACAGCAGTGGTAACTCCTGCATCCTGGCTGCCTGTTTTTTATTTTTCTAAAGATGTCCATTAAGAGGCCATTTTGGTGATTGTGAGCAAGTCCCAAAATAACCTCTTCTCCTTAGGCTGTGGACAGTAGGGCTGGAGACTGCAGCACAGGATACCATCTTGCTTTGCCCCTCCTCCAGAGGTAAGTTGGGTCAGCAAGCTGCAAGCAGGATTCACGTGAGTTTCGACCACTGGATTTGGGGATTGCAGACTGGGCCTGGCTTTGAGCCCAGGGTTTGGCATGAAGTCTGAAGCCTCTGAGTCTTGCAGCACAGCAGGCTTACCCTGGTGAGAAGATCTGTTGTGCATGCGGTGCCAGGGGCAAGGTGTGAAATGCAGAGGTTGTGGGGGTGGTTGGCTCATGGCTCATCATGAGAACAGTGGTTGTGGCATGGCAGGGGCAGCAGTACAGCTGCTCTTGGTGCTGTTGAACTTGGTGATGGTCTTCTCCATAGTGATGTGCTGCTGTGATAGTCTGCTCCACACTGCTGAGATGGGGTTTGGCTGTCCAAGCCACGACCTCAGCAGGGTGAAGCACTGGGCAAGCTCCAGTCTTGCTCTGTCTTCATGACCGCATTGTGCCTCTCCTATGGACTCAGCTGGACCTAAGTGTCTTGAAAATCAGGAAAACTTGGAGGCAGCTCCAAGCCCTCCAGCATGGGCCCCTCTGAGCGCTCCTGAGGTGGCTTTGCCTCCGCCAGCTCCTGCCTTCTCTGCACCCAAGGAAGCCAGGACTGCCTGTGTGCTGCTGGTGCTGCCTTCCCAGGAGCAAGGCACTGCATGTAGAGGGCTGCCGTGAGCAAGATTTTCACCCGTTCTCCAGGGGCTGGGATGTGGGGGTGATGTAGAAGGTCACCAGACTGCTATGCAGATGCTACCTGGAGAGGAGATGCCTTGCTCATGATCATTTGGATTCAACAGCTCTGAAATCAAAGCACTGCCTGTTTATCTTGCAGGTATGAGTGAGGTTTCAAAGAAAAGGCTCTACGCTCACCTTGTTCTCATGGTCCACTGGCCATGCTGGATGTGCTGTGTCCTGGGGCTGCTTCTGGGAAATGGCTGGAGAGGACAGCCACCACCTACCAGCATAGGAGCTACTGCCAAAGGGGTTTTGGTGGTGCTAGGCAATGTGTGTTTTCTTTGCAGCCCCTGATGAGTATCTGAGGACCTTTCTGAGGTGTTTCAGTGAGCCTTAACTCACTGAGGTGTGGTCTGCCCTTTGGAGGAGAAGGTTGATGCCGAGCACCCAGCACATCATACAGACTGGTGGGTGCCCAGTCACAGTTTTGTTCTGTGCAGCTCAAGCCCTCTGTCACCCCTGTTTCCATGTGGGGTCTCAGTGTGGTGTGGGGGGAGTATCACCATCCCCATGAGCGTGTTTCCCAGCCATGAAGAGCGGAGTTGAAGTGGCTGACCATTGCACCCCTCTTGCAGGTGATAGGAGGCTGCAGACCTAAACATTGTGCAGGTCCAGATCAGCCTCTCTGTGAGCTCTTGTGTGGACTGCCTCACTTGCTCCCCTCCTCCTTCCCTGTTCAAAATGCCAGGGTGCTGCCTCCTCCTTGGTTAAACAAGCAGAAGTACCCATTCCTTTCTGAATTGGAGCATGTGTTGCTATGACAGCAGCTCAGGGCGATGGGTGAGCAGGAGGAGAAGCCACCTCGGCCATCTCCCTTGGAGGGATGGAGGGAAAAACCTGGGATGCCTTGCCAACACCCCTTCTCCTCCTGACCCACCAGCCTGTGGCTCCTGAGGATGGAGGCCTCCTCGCCCTATCACGGGGCTCTCGCTGGTGCCCTCCTCAGTCCAGCCCTGTAGGTGGTCTCCTAAGAGAAACTCTCCGGCCTGGTGGTCCACGGGGCAAAGTCTCAAGCCGAGATGGTGGTCAGTAAATCAGCTGGCACAAGGTGGGGTTTTGGAGCGCCTGGCAGGCTCTGCCAATTGCTAGGAGCTCCATGGTGCAGATAAGCTGTGCCAGGGCAGCAGAGGGTGTTGGAGCCAGGCAGCCTTGGCAGGGTTGCAGTGGTAGGGTCTGAACTGGGTCTTGAAGCCGGGATCCTGACTTGGACTGGGTGATGTTGGCACAGGACTGGTTACCTGTAAGCTTGCCACCTCCTGTGGGGACATCTGCCTTGGCTGGTTCCTCCAGCCTCTGGGATGGGAGACATGTCTTCTCCATGCAGTTGGTTTAGGGTGAGAGCCTGAAGAGCCAGGGTCTGCAAGGAGGGATGTTTGTGGACTGCAGGTCTCCCCTCTCCTTCCTCTGAGACTTCAGTTGCTCTTGTCCCCTCCCTGCCCCAAGCAACACGTTTTGCCTGAGTCGGTTCCTAAACAGTGCCTTTTGGTCTCGGCCACGTGTCACATTACATCTTCTGGACTAGAGGTTGGAGGGGAGGGAGGGGAAGTTCAATAGAGAATTTAGGCTTATTCTTCTTGAAGCCACATAAAGTCTGCAACAGAGTGAATTCCTGCCTGGCCGGATTACCTTCAGTTGTAGCAGGACCTCTGATCTCCTCCAGTGCTGTGATCCCTTTGTGTGGTGGTGGGGGCACCCAGGGAGTGGCTGCGGGCCCTCTGGCTGTGCTCTAGGCAGAACTGCCTGGGTGTCTTGCTAGGTGGGATGGTCTGCAAGAGCTTGGGTAACTTCGGCAGTTTGCCAAAAACAAGATAGGCTGGAGGAAGCAGAGAAGAAGGAGCTTAAGTGTGTGCCTGCAATCCCCCATGGCTTTCCCTGGAGCTCAGAGGAAGCCCTGGTAACACACTGGGCAGAGGATGAAGATCCTCTCAGGGCCTATGCCCGTCATGTGGATTATAAACCTTGCTGAGGAGGCTGCCAGGGTAGTTTTGAAGGTACTCTGGAACTTCTCTGAGAAGCTTTTGGAGCATGTCCAGACCAAAAGTCCTTGCCTGCAGGATCATCCTTGCTTCTGAGTCCTCAGATGGTGATGCTTCACTTGGCTATCCTGCTCACTTTGTAATCTAGGCCATGGTGGCATCTGCTTGGTGTGTGTGATCAGAGGGATAGGGAAGCAAGCCTTCAGTCCCAGTGTCTGGCTCTTTTCCAACCCTGTGAGGACAGCTGTCAGCAGCTACACAAGACAGAGGGATAGGGAGATGGTGACATGGGTAATGCGGAGCAAGAGAGCAGTAGTTTCTCACCTCATGGATGGCTGTGTGTGCTTCCGAGCCTATTCATAGCTCTATCACTGGCAGAATGCTCTCTAGATGCTCTTCACTTGGCTTGTCTCGAGACACAAAGTTTTTGGTGTTGTTAAGAAGTGAGGATTCAGCAGCCACCTTCCCCTCCAGACAGACCCATGCCAGCCAGGCACAGCCATTCTCAGCTCCCATCTTGTTGCAAGCACCTTCCTCATCTAATGAACTGGGTGTTTCTACTGAGAGAAACTTAGCCACGGCAGGGACCCGAGTCCCTGGTAATGGCCTCCATCTCCCTCCCTCCCATTCCCATGCGAGCTATAGGCACGGAATTTGGTGCAAAAACCTATCTTTTTGTAGCAGGGAGGATTCAGTGGTGTTGCAGAGCAGATGAGCTGTGGATCATCTAGACTGGAAGTTGTCTGGATTTGCCAGCCCCAAGCACTCTCCTAGTCCTGCATGTACCTGAGTCACAAAGACAACATTTTCTCTGTGTTTGCGTATGGCTTCGCAGATGTGAAGGTCAGAGGCGACTGCAAGCGGTAACCTTTGAGTGTGCTGTGCCATTGCTGTAGAAACACATCCCAACTGTGCTTTTCCGCCATTTCAGAGCTTTTGTTTGCCTACCATCAGCTAGTCTTCAAAATGCACGGGGCATGCCAAGCTTCAGTGAGGGTTCACACAGAGCTGATGTAACGGGAATCTTGAAGACATCTCTGGTAAAGAAAAGACCCAGTGTCTTGGGGACAGTGCATTGTGGGAGCAGGAGTGCCAGAGCAGAAGAGTCTTCCCCATGGTAAGAAATCACAGGGAGCAAGGATACACCCATCTGGAGCATTGCAGCCCTGCTCTCTCTCCTCTTCTTCCAGACTCCTATCTCTCCTTCCCCTCTGGGTTTCTCTGGATAGCTTTGAATGCCACATGAATCGATACTTTTAATTAGCTGCCATTCCTCATTTCTGCTTTATTGCTTGGATAAGCAAATTAAAAGTGAGCATGTTGTGGTGAACTGTTACCCTGGGTGGGCTGTAAGCACAGGCTGTTTCTTGTCCGTGGGAGGACTGGGAGGCTGCCAGGCATTGGGACAGGGGGTGAGAGAAGGGATGTGGGGGCCATGCAAAGGAGCTGGATAAATGCCTGGCTTGTTTGGGATGCTGGGGGAAGCTGGGTAAAGTGCCCGTGCTTGAGACAAGGGACCTGGGGCCATCAGCTCTCTGCCAGGTGGCCAAGCTCCTCTGTATCCCTCCATCTGGTTTTCATGGTGGGGAAAGCCTCTGGACTGAGAAGGTGCAGGTGGCGCGGGCACACAGAGGGGTTTTGCCAGGGTTAAGCAGCCCCACACAGCGCCAAGTTTTGGTGTTGCCCAGTGGAGCAGAGTTCGGGGGGCTGTCAGCCCCATGCCAGCCTTCAGGACAGTACCTGTCACATCTGCCCCCAGGAGCATCCTGGGGGAGGCTGCAGGAGATGAGCAAACAGGGATGGACCCTGCTCAGGGCTGGTATGGGGCTGAGAACGTGCTTGCTGGCAGATACCCTGAACTCAGCTCTTTCTCAGCCCCTCATCATCCTTCCAGCCCTGCTCAGAGCCAAGTTAATGCTGTGGTCAGATCTGTGTTGTCTGCAGGTGGGAAGCCCCAGGGGAACGTCCTCTGCCCACAAAAGGGATCCTGTGATGCCCATGTGTGGAACCAAAGGGCTCCCTGCTGCTACAGGGGCTCAGCGTGGTGTAATGCTCTCAGGAGCTTATATGAACCGGTAACAGCGCGCTGTCTGCATTAGTACAGAGATGCTTTCCTGTGGGCAGACCTGTCCTTTGCAGAGATTTAAAGTCTCTCTTTGCTGCCTCTGACCTGGGCTGCTCCTGGGGATGTGCTCAGCTACCTGGAGCACGGCTGATGTCACCAAGTCACTGCTGTCCCCTTAACCTACTCCCCCAAAGCTCTGTGCTTTGCTGCTATGCCTTAATGTGCCAAAGCCTTTGAGGCAAGGCAGGGACTGGTTGCTGAAGGGGCTTTCTGAAGTCACAACGGCCGTGGCAGGCCACTGTGCAAGGTGGAGGCGGTGAGTTAGTCTGTGCCCTGACCCACAAATGTTGCTTTGCAAGGGGGAGAGCTGCAAGTCTTTAGGTCTCACTGCCCCGAGAAGGGTCTCTGTGAAGCGGGTGGTGTTGAGCCGTCGGGAGGATGGCAGCCCCCTGCATCCCATCCACCCCGGGAGGCAGGGCAGGACAGAGATGTGTTAACTGAGCTGGGGGATGTTACCCACCAAAAGCCAAACACACCTTCTTATGCCAAACCAAGGATTTGTTGTTAGTCTAATTAAAGCTTTTAACAATATAACCAAAAATGCAATGAACAGTTAGTATTAGTCTGGTTAAAATGATGCTAACACTGACAGCTATCGATTCTGCAATCGATACTTAACAAATGCCATCACCAGCGCTGCAGTTACAAGCTGCTGTGCAAGTAAAAGCCGGTACTTCTCCCGTGCCCCCGGCGCTGGGCCCCCCAGGTACCTCGGAGTGCAGGCAGTGGGGGCAACGAGCCATCACCCTCCTCAGCTCTTTGCCAGGAGCAATGTGCCATTCACTGCGGGGGTTTCTTCCTCCTCTTGCTTGAGTCCACTTGGGGCTGGTTTTATGTGTTTTCCAACCAGCCTAACGTGCTGCTCTTTCTGCCCTGGTCTGCGAGTCTGTGTTGCATTGACTTAACTAATCTGGTGCCTTGCACATGCACAGGACATCTGCTCTCTGACGTTTGGTACCCCTGGGAGGGATTTTGCTCAGCTCCCAAGTTTGCATTGCCATCTTTGAGATGTGGGTAGCCCTGGGGTCTTCTGCATCATCTGTGCCCACATCTTCGAGGCTCGGGCTCGTAATGCTGCCACTGCAGCTTATTCTAGGGCCTTCAGTAGTTCACCCTACCCCAACTAAGGACTTTTTAATAATTTATCTGCATCACAGCTACAAACAACAGGTGTTACACCCCACAATGAGCCTTCTCTGCTCCCCTCCTGCCCTGGTGGTCCCTTCTCCTGGTCTCCGGTCCTGGGCTGATGGCTGTCCCGAGCAGATGTCCCTGAGCCACCCCTTGCATCCTCAGTGGACTCATGAATCTGGGCTGGTGTTAGTAGCAGAACCCAGGCATGGCTTGTGCCTGCCTCCTAGCCCCCTCAGTGAAAGAGAAGTGTAAATGATTTTTCTTAATAACTTGTGCTGATACAAACTCTTCTTGGAGCTAGACACCCATGAAGCTGGCTTGCACAGGGTTTGGTCTGGGTCACATCAGCTGTGGTCCCTGCTCAGGTGCCATGCTCCAGAAAGACTGTCAGGAGCAGAACAAGTTCCTCATGGAGTTTCTTCACTGTGCTCAGGGCTGGAGTAGGACCCTGTACCCAGCGACCAGGCTCTCCTGCCTGCTCTGCAGTCTGCAGGTGATGCAGAGATACGGCCTCCTTGAGAAAAGGCTTCCGGAGCCCTGCCATTTCACGATGCTCTGCCCTGCCTGCTCACCAGGGACACAGTGAGTCTTATTTTTATTCAGTCTCCTGTGATCCCTGCAAATCTCACCATTATCTGGATGCTCCTAAATTCAGGACTGTTCTGTATTCTTCTACCTGGATAATGTCTGCTTTGAGACTTTCTACTGTGGCCACCTACTGCAGCATGTCCCCGGCAGTAAATTGAATTGTAAGACTTCTCCTGCATGAAGTTCTGCCTTGTGCTAGTGCTTTCTGGTTTCTGATAGTGCACTGGCCTTGGAGGGGGAAAACTCCATTAGGAAAATAAACATGTTGAATGCAAAACCTTGAATGTAGCTGGGAGGCAGAATGTCGTCTGACAGTTCCTTTGGCTTGTCAAAGCCTCTGAGTGATGGGTGCCAGTGGGCTGCTGTCTTTAAAAATGACCTTTTGTGAAAAACAAATTGAGGGAAAATGTCTCATAAAAAAAAAAAACCCAAAAAACAAACACCCAGCAGTTTATGGAAATCTTTCTACTGCAAAGCAACAGCGAAGGTTCCCTGTAAGCTGGCCTTGGCTTGATTGCCTTCTGTCAGACATGAAGGGCATAGCTTGTGCTTTCTGTGAGAACTCCAACTTATGGACCTGTTTGCCTGGAGTAGTTGGCTGTTATTCCTTTTCCCTTCTCCAACCTTGATCCTAGAGCAGGAGCATGGCGAGGCTCTGCTGCTGATAGACCCTACCTGAGATGATTCCTAGCTGCTCATCAACACAGGCCATGTTATCTCAGGACCCAAGCAACAGCTCAGAAAATTTCTTAGCTGCCACCTCCAGACCCAGGTCTGGCCAGGACTGGTAAGCACTCCAGTGACCTGCCCAAGCTGGCTGCCATGCACTGACCCACCAAGCTCTCCCTCTTGTTCCAGTATGGGATATTCTGCATTGCTTTCTGCCATGGCAGCTTGTGACTTTGCCATGCAGTGTTATGCTGGGTGCTACCATGGTCCCCAGTTGCTGGCTGGTCCTGTGTCCTCATGGCTCCGTGTCCCTCTGTGCCTGCCACAGCTGGGGTGCAGGGGAGGGGTGTCGTGACAGCTGAAGGGCCCCAAGCTAAGCTCGGCATCTCCAAAGGCCCTGCCAAAGCAAATCCCACTGCCTGGGGCCTCCGATCCCCATGGCCTTTCACTGCCTGCTTAAACCCGTGCCCTTCCTTCCCAGTCTCTTCACTCTTTTTGGAGTGGGATGGCTTTACGCTGTGGGATCTTCAAGGAGTCAATGAATCGTATTGATGTTGTTCACATTCTCTGTAAATTCAGAGAAATTACCAGATGAATATTTGATGAGGCTAATTAAGACTGAATTACTGCCACACTCCTGCTTCCCTTCCCTCTGTTCTCTCTGGAGTGTGGATGGGCGTTTAGTTCCATAATGTGTCCTGCCCCAAAGCCTGGGTCTTCTGGTTGTCACGAACCATCCATGGCCTGGGTTGGAGCACTGGGGGCAGGGGGGCAAGTGTCTGTGCCTCCTTGCTCTGTTCCTATTCTCATCTCATTTTTCTCCTGCTTTTTTCCTGGGGCTGGTTACAAAGCAACAGACTTTTGGGGTCCTGGTACTGCCTTGGTCAGACTTATGGCTGTTTTGGCCTTTGGCTGCTGCAGTGGTTAGTTCAGACAAGAGCTGGTATATTTGGGGGTTCCTGGAAGAATTTCCCTACCACAGTAAAACCTGAGATTACTTGTGACAACCATGGCATTTAACAGTGTGAAGTTGGGAGGCAGGAGAGTGAAGAAGAGCTGCTGGGACCATTTCACTGAAGGTGAGATGTGTCTGAGAAAGTAAGACTCATGGCCCAAGGCTGTAGAGCTTTTCCACTGCAGCACACGGCAACGTTGGAGGTGCCAATGAGCTTAAAGCAGAAAAGTGCAATAACAAGATGCTCAGTGTCAGGTAAGGAAGGAGAGCCTGAACTTGTGCGTGGCAAGATCTGGCTCCTCTCACCACACTCTGATGCTGGAGGTGGGGGAAGGACATATGAGAAGAGGGATCTGGTGACTGCCTGGCTCCTGCTGGAGGTACTGGGAGTACCTGTTGCTGTCTAGTCCACGGCAGCCTGGATGGAGCATCGCTCTGGGACAGTGATGAACTGCAGTCACCATTACCCAGCCAGGCCTCAGTTTCCCTGCCCAGGAGCATGTCAGAGAGCACCAAGCAGTGCTGTGGTGAGATTCTTGCATGGGAAGCACGAGTGTTGACTTTCAAAGCCCACCAGCTTGCAAAGAACATGGGAAGAATTTCAACCACTGATTTTGAAGCCCTAGACTGCAGTCTTACACTAGAGTACTCAAAACCAGAGCATAAACCTTCTATGCATCCTATCCCTTTTTTTGACCTTCTCAATAACCCAACAGGGCTTTTTAATTAAGGACATACCCTCATAGCCTTACTGTTATTGTGTTTTTTCTGTGAAAGAAATTTCCAGCTGAAGTGCTGGGACTACAACATGGGGACAGTTTTTATTTGAGACATGAATCTTCTCCAATCTCTGCTGCTGGAGGTTGTTTCCTCAGCTCTCATTCCTGGCTCTGGCAGGAGGGCAAAAAATGGTCTTTGCATCAGTGTCTTGGTTGTTGCTGGCCCAAGCAAGGGCAGTCTGGTAGTTCAAACAGAGAAATGGAAGTAGCAGATTTTCTGTCCCTGAGCTGCTATGGGCCATGAAGTAAACCAAGGCTTAGCCCCAGGATTTCTACTGCTCAAGACTGTTGTGACTCAGGACACGTCTACAGTGCTTTGTCCTCCTGGATACTATCCTGCAGGAAAACCTTCAGTGAAAACCCATGAAGTTTTCCTTTGGCCATATTTCATGGAGCTGCATGTTCCCACTTTTCTTCAGCCTTTATCAGTACTCCTGGGAGCAATTATGTCACAGTGCTTGATGGGGTCAGGATTCGGGAATTTCCTGAGGCCTCAGCCTCACTGAGAAAGGGCATGAGTCTTTCTGCTGGCTTTCCAGGTGAGTCCATGCTCTGTACGTGCATGAGCATTTGTACTTGCTTAGATTTGCTTGAAGAACAACAGGGTGCTTTACAGTTAGGAGCCATCCCTAGGAAAGCTGTGATAGACACTGAGTACACACTTGCTGAGGATCCAGATGTACCTTCTGGCCACGGTCTGGTTTCCAACCCCACCTCATCCACCGTGATTAGCTGTGGTGGCTGTTGATGAATTTGAGCCTCTGTTAGTGCTCCAACCCCAGTTCCTCAGCAGAGGGTAAGCCAGTCCCTGATGGCCCTCATGAGAGTCGGATGTCACAATGGTTTTCGTGTCACTCTCGATTTCCTACATGCACACTAAATATGTGTGAGAATATGGACCAGACCCTTTGCGAGGGTTTCAGCCCTGCCAAGCCCTGGGGAGCGATGGCCAAGCAATCTGGGCACCCATCAGCTCAAGTCCTCTGAGAAGTGGCTGCCTGCTGAGTAAGGAGGGACTTTATTCACCTGCTCTGAGACAGAAAATCCTTCTCCTTCCCCTTGTTCTGCTTGCCATAGCATGGCCCACATTAACGATAATGAGTTAACGAACCAGGGTAAGTAATAGGGCTTTGTTCTTGGCCTCTCTCTTTCCCAATTCACCTTTAAAGACATGAAAGGCAAAAATAGAACAAGAGCACCTCTGTGGGCATGCTTCCATCCTCCCCCTTTTCTCAGTCTTTCTTTTCTCCTTTCACCTGCCTTTCCCTGTTCCCTGCTATGCCCTGATCCAGCCAGCGCAGAGAGCTGCTGCTGCTGTCAAAGATGCCCTTATCTCCAAGGTGTGGCTGGTATTTCAGATTCAGAGGCAGCATTGGGATCCCTGCTTGGAGTCCCTCCTCACTGGGGAAGGGGAGACACAAAAAAGGAGGCTGACATGAGCTGCCCATTGTAAAACAGGGCAGGTGTGCTGCAGTAAATTGAGTGATAGGCAGAAATAAGCACAAAAGAATCAGAAGGACAGATAGGAATGAGGGATCAATAAACCGAGACTAAAGATAGCAAAAGAGCTATACTGAGGGTTGTTGACAGAGAAATAGATGTTGCAGCCAGAAAGATCCTCAAACCAGAGAAACATCGAATGAGAGAGATGAAATTTGAAGAAGGGTCATTTTAAGTGCACTTTACTGCAGGGCCAGGATTAGCCCAGACAATACATGTCTCATGCTTCGTTTTTCTCTGCTCATTTTAACACCCCTGAGTGGTGGGATGGGAGCCGCTTCAGTGGCCCCACTCTCGGCTACTGGATTCAGACCTCCATGTTAGAGTCAGTCCATTGTATGTTTCAAAATAATTATTTCTCATGCACCAGCTGAGCCTGTCTTTACCCTGTCCTCCCAGCCCAAGCCAGGGATGCTGGTTTGGTCCTGTGTGCTGGTGAAAGGCTGCTCGGAGCATTCTTGTGGAGCCGGGCTGTATAACTGCTGCTCTTAAGATCTCTTGACCGAATTTATGTGCTGCATAGCCAGATTCCAGGTTTAAATCAAACTTTGCCATAATTGAATCCTGCCTTTCTCTCCAGCCTGTCACTCCCAACTAGGACTGGCAGTTTTCAAAAAGGTAAAAAAGTGTAGAACAAGCAGCACTGGGGTGCTCAGGTACAGGATGACCTGGAGGACACAATTTGGTGGGGTGAGGAGTAAAGGTTTTCCAGGTGTTGATCCCTGGCACTTGTTGCACTAAGCCTGGATTTTACTGGCTTTGGTTGTTTTTCACCAATCTAATGACCAGTGAGCTTGTTAGGGAGTCCCTATAATACCTATATTACCTACTATATATACTACCTACCCTATAATACCTGTCCTTAGGGGAGCCTATTCCCCAGGTATTCCCAGCATGGCTCTCTGCCTAAAAGCCGACTGAGTTAGAGGAAGCCTCATACTCTGGAATTGCTTTACTTCTTATGGGCTGGTCTGAGAAAGGAGCGAAAGTGTTCAGCAGTGTTTATTTCCTCTTATTGTTATTAATTAGGTGACATGCTCCACATACCCTCCTTCTTTCTGGGCATTTGATTAAACCCTGTGAAACTCCTGAGGGCAACTGAAGTCCACCCTTCTCTTCATGCATCCTGGGAGGCCCAGCCAGAGCAGACATTCCTCTCCAGGGGATGTGATGGAGGCATCTTCTCTGGCTCTGCAGGCTCCTTTCTCAATCATTTCCTCCTCAGCAGAAGACCCAGAGCCTCCAGCTCTGCTGACCTGCAGCCTGCCCACTAGGCAGAAGAGAATGGCTATGGATGGGGACAAGTGACAGCGGACCTCGCTCTGCAGAGGTGGGCTTGTCTGTACTACCCTATGGCTGGCTGGAGGGCAAGAAGCGGTGGAGCAACTGGCACTGATGCTACTCTGGGAGCACCTGAGTCCCCTGTGACAGTGGATGAGGGAATGGCAGGCCAAAATCCTCTCTTATGCCAATGAAGTGTTTGCAGAGGCGCTTGGGAGTGATGATAAAGGGAAGTGGCTGCAAGTCCTTCTCTGCCGAGGCTTAGGAGGTTTGGGAAGCCTCCAGCTCCTCCCACCTGCTGCAGGCTCGGGCACCTTCCCAGAGCATGCCGGTGTCTGATGGTCACTGTCACTGATGGTCACTTGCAGGGCTGCAAAGCAAGGAGGACTTGAAGGGGTTCGTCTGCTCCAAACCTGACCTCAAAAGAAAGAGCATAGACATGAAGCAAGAGCCCGAGGGGACTGATTTGTCCGAGCACGGCTGAGATGATAGCATCTCCAGGAAGGTGTAACCATTCGGTGGTAAGAGCAGAGGATGGGATGAGCTACGAGAGGGGAGCAAGCCTGTCCTGCCTGGGAGATGCTTCCCTTCCCAGCTGCCTCTGGTTTACCCCAGCATGGCCCTTCCTGAGGGAGGTATCCACGCTCAGAGCGCTTTGTTCAACAGGCTTGCAGTGATCAGTGCACTGGAGCCATTTATCAGTCCTGATGCATATTTAATGCTGAAATGGTGAGCAGAAGTGGAGCAGTGTTTGCAGACAGGCGAGCTGGGGAGCTTTGCCATGGCCGTTAACGGTCCTGCATTAATTATGATAGAATAAATAATTTACAGGGCTAATAACAAAGGCTTATTTTTAACGGTTATGGAAATCCCAGCTTGCTCCTGGAAGGGGGAGTGAGAAAGCTCTGCTTCTGAACCAAGTGGACAGCAGAGCACATGGGATCTGCTGGGGATGCTGTGCTGGCTGGTGACATTTTGGGGGATCAATACCCCTGGCTGAGACATGCAAAACCCTAAGGCATTGTGGCTTTCCCCAGCACCTGCCAGTGTGTATGGAAAGCCTGTGGGGACGGGGACTGGAGGAATCGGCCTCTTCTGGGGGCCCAGGCAGTTGTTTTCCTGCTGCTCATGTTGGGGAGCAGGGCAGCAGCCAGCTTGTTTCCCCAGTGCTCCCTGAGCACCCTGCTCAGGTCCTGCATTGAGCATTTCTGCCACGATGCCTCCATAACCCCCCTCCTGCCCTTCCCTCCTTCTCTCATCTGGTGCCAAGGATTTTCTGATTTTTCCTCTCCATTTAACCTTGTCAGGCGGGAAGCATGTAGACCTCGAGCTCTGCAAGGGCATTGATTGCATGGGAATTGTCCCCAGTGAAAGTCAGCTCCAGCTCGGCCCCTGCCTGGCAGCTCTGTGGTTTGTTCTGCCTGTATCTCTCTCTTTCCTTCAAGGCATTCATTCCTTCCTTCCTTCTCTCCACAACCAGCTCTTTTACTTCTTCAAGCATTAATATGGATGTTTTCTTGTGCTGCTGTTGTCCTTCAGCTTAAATAGCTTTTTCTCCCTCCCTGGTGTTTACTCTCTAGATGTATTTATAGCGAAAAAAATCAGATCACTGCCAGTTTGCTTTACCGAGGCTAAGCATGCTATATTCTTCTATACTGCTTTCATACCATGTTCCCTCCATTCACCAGCTCATGCAGGAGCCCTTCTCTGCTCGTTTCTAACCTTTTTTACTGTGGATAGCCCTCTGGCTTAGCTACCATGTAGTGAGTGACCCTGGGCAAATGATTTCACTTATCCTGCCTCAGCTTCCCCACCTATAAAGAGAAAACAGTGACCCCATCCTACGGCATGGGGTGGGTTAGATGCTGTAGGAAGTACAGGAGCTTTCTCCTTCCCAGCCCTGGTCCTTTATGGGCGCTCATTTCAATACTCTGTAAATTTAGATCTCAACAGAAACACACACTGAAGTTATATGGGACATGAGTCCTGTCGCAGACCACTGCAGGCAGCCTCAGAACAGCCAAGTAGTCCAAAGGAGCATCCATAGTAGGCTGAATGCTGGTGACTCACCCACACATCACCAAACACATCCTAGGTCCTGCCATTAAACCTAAAACAGGGGGAAGAAGTCATGATGATAAAGTTTTCCAGGGAAAGCAACAGCAGCTGGGAACTTGTGTGATGCCTCTTCTCTGATCTGTTGATGCAAACCCTGAAAACCTCGTGGTTTTCTTGAGTGTCTAACCAGTGCCCCATAGATGGCTGCGAGTGGGATTGTAACGCCTCCCCTAGACTCACATTTGTCTCTTCTGGGGTCCCATCACACTCACAGGTTTTCAAGACTTCCCTGGACTCACAGACTTAGATAATTTTCTTCCTTGGCCCTTCCCAACTGATGACCCTTGATGGGTGGTGGAAACAGCTGTTCCTAACCCCATGCTCATGAGCCTGAGCCCTGCACGCTGCACCCCTTGTTCCCCCTCACAATGGGCTCCAAGCTGTCTTTGCTGGGTGATGGGCTGCGCACCCTCCACCTGCGCCTGCTGCCTCCTGGCTTTGTACCAGTGTCAAATGTCATCAGCATGAGGTCACGAATGACAAATTTGTATGGGTCACAAACCCGCCCTGCAGGGAGCTCTGCTGGTACCTTTCTTCCAGCCTCATTCTTCCCTTTCCAGGACTCACTTTTGGCTGTTTTGTGTTCTCCCACTCCCCACATGTTCCTGCTTTGGGCACCATCACCCATGGAGCACCAGCACTAAGACCAGAGAAGTGAGACTGCGCTGTTCCCTTTGCCTTTCTCTTTCAACACAGTTACCACATTAGCCTGGCAGCATAAACCCACTATGTGTTTCAACCCCTTTTTCTTTGGTGTCCATGCAGTTCATTGCCCTTTTCTTCCTACTCTTGCTTTGCAGCCCCATCTGCTGAGGCACAAGGAACAGAGTGCAACTCAAAACTGCCCATACAGAGGATGCATTTGAATGTATAAGTAGCCACCCTTGGACTGTTCCCATGCAAGACAAGAGACATTTTAGAGGAGACCAGGACAGCCCCAAGCACTGACTCTGCTGACACAGGAGAATGCAGCAGATTTCACCTAGAAAGTGGCTGTTTGAACAGAGGAGTGTAGCACAGCTCAGAAGTGCTTGTGTCTGGAGAGTGGATGTTTACACAAGGGAATAGTGAGTTCGCCTTGCTATTAGAGCACAAAACAAATGTTTCCCCAGGTAAGTGCAGATCCCAAGCTCAGCTTTTGCATTGGGCGTGTGGCTTTGGAGCGTACAGACGGGCAGGCACTGCCTGTGCAAGGGTAGCAGGTTAAGTGTCCCGCTATGGACATCTAAAGGCAAAGCAGCACCTTGAAGAGCTGCTCCTGGTCTCTCCCTGGACACTTGCTGTGCAGATGGAGCAGGTTGAAGGGCTGGGCCTGGCCAGCTGCATACACAACCAAAGCAGGGCTGGGCGAGACAGGACCTAATCTCATTTCTCAAGAATTAAAAGCCCTAGAGTATACACAGGTGAAAAATTGCTTTTAATATTATTTTTGTTAGACAAATTCTCTCCCTCTCTTTTTTTTTTTTTTGTTCCAAGAGGACTTGGTAAACAAAGCCACTGACAGATTTCCTCTCTTCTCCATTTTAATCAATTGAATATGTTTTCACGCCACCAAATTCCTATCACACTTGCCTGAGTCTTTGGAGAAAGTTTTGAGGGTGGCACTTGGGATTAATCGCAGTGCTTCTTGTGAACCTCTGGGAAGTGGCTGGTCGTGCCTCTTTGCATTCATGATAAGACACAGCAGCAGATTCTCTGATAATTAAAGATACATCCCCATCCTCCCCAAACCTCTCACACATCGCGGTACAGGTACTGCGGCTGCCATGGCGGAGAGCAGCTCTGGTGGCTGAGCACTTCTCCCATGGCATGGGAAGCAGGAAAAGAGGAAGAGACTGGAAAGTGGGGTGACTTGTGGCTTGGGGTGGGCTTGGGGTGGGCTGGGGGACGTGTTGTGTGGGGTAAGGGCAGGACTTGCCGCAGTGGGGATGCATCCCGGGGAGGTGCTCTGCTGCTGATGGGAAGGGCTTGTATTGGGAATGCTGCGAGGCAGCGCTGCTGGCGAGGTGGACTGGCTCCCCATTGCATAGCAGCCCTTGTTTTAATTTCAGGGCAAGCACTAGTTTTTGGGCTGTTAACAGGAAAGGGAGTGGACTCAGCTCTTTTCTATGATGGGGAAAGCAGGAACAAAAAGTACCAAACAGCATTATGAGAGCTGGTGGTGTTGCAAGGCAGCCTGCCATCTCCTTGGCCCTAGATGTGGTAATTGCTGTGGTCCTTAGGGGGATCAGCACCCTCCAGGAGCCAAAAGCCCCCCTCCACTCTGCCAGGAGCCCCTCTGCTTCACGGCAGTGCCTGGGAGGTGTGTGGGCCTTTGCAGGCAGTGGGGGTCACACGTCGGGTTGGGGATTTCTGCCCCAGCCAGCCAGGTGAGTTTGCATAGGCTTTTGTTGCAGCAAACATCAGTTACTGCGGGGATCAGAGGGAACCGATTGCCAAAACGGCTGCGATGAGGGCTGCTGTTGTGGTTTCCATGCTGGAGCTTGTGGGCTGGGGAGGAGGAGGCAAACCAAAATATTTATACCATAAAATGTGCACTTTTTTTGAGCTGAAGCTTGGGCAGCATCCCAGCCCCTCCATATGGGCTTGTAGACATTGCTTACCTGATTTCTTTCTCTCTCAGGGAGAGCATGACGTGGCTGCTTGGTTGCAGAGGGGGAGGCAGGCAACTTCCATGGCCGGACTCTGGGGATATGGGGGCTGCCGTGGCTGTGGCTGCACTTCCCCAGTCCCCTTGTGCCCCGGTGTCCCTGGCTGGAGCCCAGGGCTTCCTTCCTTGCTGTTGGTGGTGGCCCACAGGAGGTGGCAGCAACCCATCTTATGTGGATCCCAGGCCTGGGGGGAGGCTCTTGGGTTTGCCCTGTTGATGCCGAGTTCACGCTCTGCAAGTCCGTTGCTTGAAAGCCCTACCCACCAGGCACGTCTGCCCAGCCTGTGGTTTTGCCAAGCTGTGTAAGGACCTGAGGGATGGGATGGAGGGGAGGGCAAGTGCGGGGTGCAGGCAGAGCAGTGTGCGTGCACCCCAATGTGGGATATGCTCGGTGGCACCCATGTGGTTCAGAGAGACATGACTGGCTCAGGGGGTGGGGAGGGCAGAGGTTTTGTACACCTTGTGCTGGTGCAGAAATGACCTTCTCAGAATCTTGCACTCTGCAGCCCTGGGAAGCTGCTGTGGGGCTGTCCTCTCTTTCCTGTGGCTGGGACGAGGGGTACTGCAGTGGCTGGGCTGGAGATGCAGCACTATTAATCAAGGCTGCAGGAACAGGGATGTGTGGGGCTGCCAGTGTGTGCCACTGGATGGGACCAGCGTGATGTCCTCGGTGGCTGAGTCTTCTGAGCCTTTGAGCAGAGCCTTTAGGTGCATCCTGCACTTGGGCTGCAGCAGCCTGGCAGTGTCCTGACCCTCCTTGGTCTTTGTGAGAGATGCTGAGCCTCTCCACAGTGACTCCTGTGTTATTTAACCTCCCTCCCTTTGTGGCTGGCTGAGAGCTGGATGTCTCTGACTGCAGTGGCCAGCGCTCAGCCCTAACCAGCTCTGAAATCATGGGCAGGAGCGTGAGCCCCTTCCCATGGAGCAGCAGCCAGTGTGGGGCAGGCTCATTTTGCAATTATGCTGTGGAACAGTGGTGTTAAATCTTCCAACCTGTCCGCTGGAGACGGCCCCTCTCATGCTCCCTCTGACAAGATTTAAGATGGTCATGGATAACTGGCTTACATTAGCGCTGTGCTCATAAATCCTTCCATTATCCCCTTTCAGGCGGTCCCCCGCCGTCAGCCACACAGAGGCTGCTCTTTGTCCCCAGCTGTGGCAACCTCCCCATGCTCCCCTCATCCCCAGTCCCTGCCCAGCCCCGCTGTCTCCCACTCCTGGCTGTTGTGCACTTGGTATCTTGTCACTCCCACACATTTCTCCTGTGACAGGGCCAAACTCTGCAGGTGAAAGAGCGCTGGCTGGGCAATTTTCCCTGTTGTTGCTCCTATGGTTTCCCATTGCTTCTCCACCCTTGCATCTAATGTCCGACTCAGATGAATTCCCCTCTCCCAGGCACTGGTCCCACAGCTCCCATCCTGCTGGTGTGGTTCAGCCAGGCAGGGCACGATTCAGCCCTTCAACACGTCTTGAGGTTTTGAATGACATCTGTTACTTTCTTCTCATTCCCGACTCATTTTTGACATGTTTTTGGCTCTGGCTGCCCAGTGGTATTGATTAGACTTTTTATGGAGTGAGTGCTCTTCCAGTGTTTAGTTATCATGCAGAATGCATTGCTGTGCTACAAGAGCTATGTGATTAAAAAAAAGCCTCCACATAAAACCAGGCCTTACGTCCTACTCCTCTAATTGCCTGTATAGGAGAGATGGCAAATAAAAATTCTTCATTTCAAGAGGATTGTTTTTTGCAGACCTCTGGTCCTAAACACAGGCTGATAAAGGTTTAATTTGGGTATATAGGGAAGACTATAATAGTTTCCTCATCCCTTGAGAGCATGGTAACCCCACTGCTTTCTTTTCTCTAGGAAGGGGAGCAGTATGGACTACTGATGGGAGTTTTACTGCCACAGGGACTGGGTGTGTGTGAAGCATATCACAGGTTTGTGTAGGGGAAGACTCTGATTTTGGTTCCTAGACATAGAGATTTAAAGGTGGCAGCAAAACCCCTGCAGCCCCTCTAAAACCCAGCTTTGGAAAAGCAGCAATGATCAGGGTGCTGCTGCATCTCAGCTGCCGCTTGACCTTGAAGCAGGATGGGAGTGCTTGGGGGGGCTTCCCTCTCAGGACACTGAGGAGAGCACATGCGGTGGGACCCCTCAGCCCCGATACCTTGCATTGAAGCAAAGCTTGTTCCCCATGAGAGCACCTGGGTCACCAGTTTGCACCCAGTTTTAATGGCTAGCTCTTGTGATGGGATGGGGATGCATAGGGCTGCAACCCTGCAGGTGCTTGTCCATGCAAGGAGCTGTCAGATTTATAAGAGGGGGTGAAGGAGGCACTGAAGGCATCAAAATGAAAGACAGCACAGCAGAAAAAGCCGTAAAACACACAGCTTTATGAATGGCAGCCAGGAATCGATTAGCACTGACTGCTAGCTATGGACCATAGCGAGACCCTGGAGCTCTGGGGTCACTGGGGGAGGAGATGAGGTGAAGCAGCCATAAATCAAAGAAAATGGTTTCAAAGAGGGACCGGTGGGGGAAATGCAGAGAGCCACAGCCGATGCTTTGGGATGCTGCCCTGGGAACAAGTCTGGGGCCACAGATACCCGAAATGCAGCTGAGGATGGGAGCCAATGGAGGGAAGTGATGCTGAACATCAGATTTGGCGCATCCAGGTGAGGAAATCCCAAAAGCTTTTGTGGGGCAGACCCCCAGTCCCTGGCCTTGATGGGGAATGCAGAGTCTCATCCACTCGGCGCACAGGCACTCCTGCCAAAATATTTGCATTTCGGGTACAGACACCTGCCAGCCAAATTTGGGTTGGCCTCAACAGCTCTCTGTGGTGGCCAAACAGTGACAGGAGATGGAGCCAGGCTGGAGCACCATCTGTCTAAACTAGTGGCAGGGCTGTGATGCCGGCTCCGAAGGGAGCTGACCCTCGTGCCTGTGCCGGGGCAGAGCCCCTGGGTGTGGGTGTCCCCCCCGGACAGCTGTGCCAGACCATGGGGCAGCAGGGATGCCCTGTCCCACCACCAGCGGCACAGGTAGAGGCAACCGTGTCTGGCACTGCTGCTCTCTCCGGCTATCGCAAGCGGAGCAGGGGGCTAGTTGGGATGCCAGGCTGAAAATGGAGAGGAGTCCTGTGTTTCGTGGGTGCCAGTTTGGAAGGAAAGCACTGATCCTGGGCCAGTTTTCCAGTCCATTTGGTTTCTCTGTGGCTTGATGGGGACATTAAATGGCAGGCATTATGTGCCAAGCTTGGGCATCATATCCCCGTGTGGAATGGCCAATGATGAGCACTTCTTGGGCATGAACACAGCAATAAGCATTAGCAGAGATGACTGTAGTCATAGCGAGGAGTCTATCTGCAGTGAGAAACAGAGCCAGTGCTCACTGCAGGAGCTCACGGTCCAGTCCTTCTGCAGCCCTGGCCCGGGTTGTTTGGGCTCGAGACAGAGGATTTGATTTGTGGACTGCAGCAGTTGGGGGAGAAGACGCTTCTGCAAATGGACTCTGCCTTGCTGAGCTCCAGGTGGGCCATCGCCTTCAGATGCACATCCCCAGGACGATGGTGAGTAACCCGGGGATAGCAGAGTAAGGACTGCACATCTCTGGTCTGCCTCAGCCCAGCTCCAGGCTCTCTCTGCTCCCAGCAACTGAACTTTAAAGAAGGTATGTTTTTCCCCTGTACTTGCCTGCTCGTTGACTAGATTTCCAATAAGATCACTGCAGGTCTTAAGCAAAGTTTCCTAAGTTAATCCCCCTGAACATAATCATCAGAGAAAGCCTTGTTTTTGTAAGGCTGTGCCTTACTCTTGTTAGGAGGTGAGCAGCAGCAGCTGTCACTGAATAATCATTCTCATTAACTCATCTTTGTACCTTTCTTTTGCCTGATGAAACTCTCTCTCCAAAACACAGCCTTGAGGGCTGCTCAAAAACAAAGCAGACAAACAAAATGTGCTAACAAAGCAGACAAGGAAAGACAAGACCAGGGAGGCTGGAAACTCTTCCATCTCCTTATCCCATAGAGAAAATTTAGAGGGAGAACGTGCCTTAGTTCCTGGTCCCTGTTTTGCCTGAGAGGACACACCTAGCCAGCTGCACAAGCTCCTGGGGCATGGCCAAGGTCACCATCTCTCCCATCCCTTCATCCTTCCACCTGCTGCCAGTGACTCCAGTGGAGACCTTGTCACCACTGCCCCTATGCTGGCCTGCTTCCATCCTCTGATGAAAAACTGCCTACATCACCTGAGGCTGTTTTTTTTAAAGAGAACTCTCATAAATCAAACATGAGCTTAATTTTCAGGATATGATGTTTTGTGATACTTTTTGCAATCCCAGAACCCAAAGCCACTGGAATGGCACCTTAGACTCTGGTACCAGCTGTGGGTCAGCAGGTCAGGGTTGTAGTCCTGGCTCTGCTAGTGGTTTCAGTGACATAAATGATGTGGGGATTCCAAGTCCCACTGAATCCTGCAAACTACAGAGACCATTTGCTTGGCTATGCTTAGAGATGCCACCAAGTAAACAACCATGAGGAAATAACTTTAGGCCAAGAGTTTCAAACTCAGACCTCAAAGTTAGCTCCTGAATCCAGGTTTTAGTATACTCAGCATGGCACGGGGGTCTGTCAGGCATCTGGAGCTCTCCCAGACCTGCTGGGACCTCTCCCTACCTTTGTGTCTCCACTTTCCAACAGCCCTTCTTTGCCTCCTGCTGTCCCCAAGACCCAGCCTCCTCCCAGCCTGCCCTGAGCTCCTCCAGCTCCAGCATTCAAAGGGGTCTGCTGTCATCTCTGCCTGCAAATGGTGAAATACTCAAAAAAGCAGATGCAGAGGGAGACTCAGGGCAGGAAGGAGTAGTCCTTCCTCTGAGGAAGTCTTCAGGGGCCATGAGCAGAGAAGGTAACAGAGAGGCTACAGGCAGGACAGGGAAGGTGGGGCAGTGGGCTGTATTTCTGGTTGTGAGCCCATGATGCAGCACTCAAGGTTGAAGGAGATATGGTCATATGAGATTGATGGAGGGACTTGGGTGATAGAGAGATCCCCATTAGATCTGTGGGAACGGTGCTGTGACAGAAGTTGTGAGGTGTTGTTGGGGTTGTTTTGTAACACAGCCAGAAGGACTCTCTCCTGTCCCCATGCTGCAAATTGTGCCTAGGTGTTTATATCACTCTGTGGACCTTCGCACTCTGCCAGTCCTCAGCCTTTCAGAGAAGCAGGATCCCTGGGAGCTCATCATGAAATGAAGAGCTATCTGACTTCTACTGCTCTTCTCGCTGTGTATCTCTGGGACATTGAGCAGTTCTGACTTTTATTTGACCAATGGTCTCCTGCTGACAAGGAGCATACAGCCAGGGAGGGTGCAGAGGGCGAAGCAATAGATTATTCTTAATTGACTAGAACAGACGAAGCTGACCTTCAGAGAACGAAGCCATGAATCTTCGTACAATGGAATGAGTGCCATGTGGATTTACTGTCCTCTGGCTTTAAAGGCCTGACCTCCACCACACCTGTCCTGCTCTTGCAAAAGAAGAAGGACTAAGAGGATCTGCTGGGCAAAGCCCTGATTTACAGGTGTCTCCCAGCTACAAGTCATGGGCACACATGAGTTTTCAGGCATGGTTTCCCTGCAAGCTGCTCACAGCTAATGGACAAGAGGGAGAGCAGACAGACAGATAGATGTGGAAATAGCACAGCAACAGATGGAGGGACACAGTCTTCACCAAGGTTTTCTCTAGCCTTCTCTGGAGAAAGAAAATCTTCTCTCAGAGACCAGGAACCTCATTAAAGAGCTGTAGAGGAACCTGTTATTTTTCTGTTGGTGATGGTGCCTTGATAGTTCAGCCTGGGGGAAGGCAATACACCTTCCAAAATAGGAGTGAGATGTTGAACAGGAAGATTTGTTTAGCCTTGTGTTTTTGAGGGGAAACTACCTTACAAACCTTGCAGGGCTCCATCACTGAGGCAGCAGGGACCAGTTGAGCTTGGGGGTGTGTCACCTCCAGAGTGACCTGAAGGATCCCAAATCTCTTGCTGTCTTTGAAACAGGGTACTGTGCTCCTGCCAGGACAGAGGGAGATGGTACAGCATCCGCCTTTCCCTCTGGTCAATCCAACCTCATCCTTGATGTGGCTGGGAGTGGTGGGCATAACTGCCTGTCGCTGTGGCTCCACAAGGTTCGAGCTGTACAAAGACGGATGAAAAGTCGAATGTGACGGTAGGGTCTTTCTGTGTGGTTTCCACTTCTGCAGTGCCAGTAGTCACCAAGCATACACTGATGATGTGGGAGGATTCCTATTAGATACTTGGTCACTGAATCAGCAAGGCTGTGTTGATGTGTACCAGCTGCAGCCTGGCCCCTCCTGCAGACTCCTGGTTGTGCTCAGTACCGGCCAAGAACCAAATGAAGATGATACAAGTAGAAAAGAGGGGATAAAAAGCTGTGCTGCCTGAGAGCAGCTCTGTGAATATCAGCCAGGTTTTTGTGGGCAAAGCCAGAAGCACAGCCAGAGTTTGTTTGACTAGATCAGCTTTTCCAGGGAAGAGCCAGGGTTTTGTATCTGACAGGACCTAGGAAAGGCATGTCAGGGCCCTGAGCATCTCACAGGGGCTGACAGGGCCAGGAAAGCAAGTGGCAAGAGGGGACAGTGTGTCGACTAGGGACAAATCAGTATCTTAGCTGCAGTCTGAGCATGATAGTCTCTCTGGGAGCTGTGTGTGCATGTGGTTTCCTCACTCCTGTACTGCTGTGTCTTGGCGTTCGTCTTTCTGCTGTTCCTTGGGGCAGGAACAGATCCCATGGAATAAGGGAGAGAAACTGTCACCATGCTGCTTGGTGTCAGTGCGCGGACAAAACACATCTCCTGCAGAAGGAAGGCAAGGTTTCCAGAGGGCGGCACTGCTGGCTTTTCTAGTAGGCAAGCTTCTGCCTGGCAGCTCCATCGTTTGCCATCTGCAGAGTGTTAGGGAGAGAGAGGAGATGGGGAGTGACAGGTCAGCTCTCTGGGTGGTATCTCCGTACAGAGAAGACACCAGGAGAGAGCCAAGGAAAACTTGGGGTGACCTGCAGTGCTGCAGGGTCTTCTTATTGCAGCAGGTCCCCTCCTAACTCTCTCTTGCCTTGGAGTGCTCCATGAGATGCCTCAAGACAGATGTGGAAGTCTTAGGGGATGATTTTAATGGCCACTGAAGCTGTGTTTCAACTGATGTGCCCAGATGTCCCCTGTGGACCGCCTGCTCACACCCACATTTCCAGTGAGCCCATGACACCTGCAGCTTAGTGGTGCTCAAAGCCACCCCCACTTGCAAGCTGTACAGCCCCCTTTCCATCATTGTCTTTGCTACAGCAGGCTCGTTGCTGGGCTGCTCTCCTGCCCTTACAACTCTTTTCCTAAGCAGATCTTCCTCCCTCCCTCACAGGATCACAGCCCTTCCCGTCCTTATGATGTGATTCTGCACACTGTGGCCCCAGCTGCCGGTCCTCAGCTTTGGGGAGCAGCACCTCACTCTCACCGAGTAAAGGGGTTCATCTGAATGATGGGTGTCCCTGAAGCATTTGAGCATGCGAACACAGAGATGTCTCTGAGTGTCATTTGCCTCAGTGGGGCAAGGTGAGCTTTGATCATAACCAATTTGGCTACGTGATCATACCGAGTGTGTACAGGCTCAGGCTGTGCATCAAAGAGGCTAATTAAAATCCAGAGCCTTTGATGCGGGGTGGTGGGACAGAGCGTGACTCCCACTGGCACTGGGGACCAGCATGCTCTGAGGGGCTGCTCCCTGCAAGGCTGCCTGCAGTCCTGGCTGGCTTGGAATTGTGCCGGAGGGAGTGCTTAGGAGAAGCAACGCTGGCAAGGGCTGGGGCAGGAAAAGCAAAGCTGTGCAGTGCCTTGGGGTAGCACAAAATCTGTGCACTTCCCTAGCTGATGGGGTGCAAAGGTTCTTTTGGGTACTGTCATGCTGATTCCTTTTTACTCTGCAGCCTCTCTAGGAAAAAGCCAAAATTCTACCATGGACTTGGAGCAGCTGGGCTGAATGGATCCATCCAACAGCAGCTGCTGTCTTGTGGCTTCTTCACAGAGATCAAGTTGGTACCATAAAGAGATGAGGGCAGGAAACTCCTCTCCTAAAGCAGGAGGATCTACACACAGTGGATCTGCACTGACTGTCAGTATGGCCTGGATCACCTTGAGGTGCAAAGCAAGCCATGGTGGCTGGCTTGTCTAGAGTCACCTGTGTGCAGGCACCTGACACCAGGGGACATGAGTCCCACCTCCCGCGTTTCCTCTGCAGTGGAAAAGCAGCCTCCGCGGCAGATGTGGGTGCAGAGGCCGTATCCACAGCTGCCACTTCTGTGGTTGTGTACTGTGAAAACCCACTCTGTGGTCACAGACATGCTGACCAGATCTCAGGATGCAAAGCAGGTGGGGGACGTCTTGAGGAGGCAACCAGACATGCTGAACTGGTAGAGCTGACAGAACAGCAAGAGCTTTGGAGTAAGACATCAGCCCTTCACTGCTGCAGCCTTAGCTGGATCACCACTGCGGTGGGCTTGGTCTGGGGTCTCTGGGGAAGCTGCCCTAGGACAGGACTCTCCTTCCCTAGCCATATTTTGATGTAAGTAGTTCTGGCTGCAGGGAAACTGCATGTAGTCTCCCAAGAAAGATCACTAAGGGTTTTTTTTCCTTGGTCCTAGATAGAGATAGAGGGTAAACCTACAGGGTTCAATCTCTTGCACTACATTAGGGTGGTATAACGGGGAGGGAGAGAAGTGGAGCTGTTACAGCATGACACAGCCTCTTCACTGGCTGGACGACACTGTTCCTGTGTTATCAAACAGCTGGTGTTGCAACTGGCAGAGGACAGTGTCCATAGAAGGCACGTTGTCTGGCAGCGCACGGAGCAGAGAAAGCAATTTTGCAGAAAGGTCAGTGAAGGGATCAGCCCTTCTAGAGATGAACTCTGGATCCTGGGGTTCCAGCTCCATCCAGATAATTGCACCAGAGTTGCTGGGACTGGCTGTATGGGTACCTTTCTGTCACTTTTGTAATCGTTATATTCTGATCCTGCAACACCTAGTGCTCAGAGGGAGCTGCTGTCCCCTGGTAGGCAGAGCTGCAGTGGTCAGCAGGGTGCTGCAGAGGCTTCTGGCATCTGGACAGAGGTCCAAGCTCAGGCACTAACTGGCTCTTTTCTCCTGCTGTCACGTCTCAGGTCCTGCTTATGCTGCCAGGCACAGCTCTGCCTTTGCAAACTGATTTAATGCTGCAGTACCTGGGGCTCATGCAAAGCACGGCTCTGGGGAAAAAAAACATCTGTAAATCACCTCGGTGGTGTTGGATTCCCAGGGTGGGCAGCTCCAAGGACTGCAGCAGGGGGGGCCGGCAGGCTCAGACCTGGCTGATGGCGCTGCTCTGCAGCAGCCAGGTAGACAGCAGCTCTGTGGTGTTTGCTCTTTATGTGTGTCTTGGGGATCTGACACAGCTATCTATACATGCTCAGCTACAACCTGCAAGTGGGACTAGCAAAGGTTGTCTGCTCCAAACGCACTGGAGCATCGTGAGGATGGCTGGGAACCAAGACTGGTAGGTGCTGAGAGCTCTCCTAGGGAGTGGAGTGATGAAATCCATCTGAGAAACTTGAACCCTGCTGCTCTGTTTGGAGATCATTCAAGATCTTGTTGATCCTCAAATGCCAGGCTGCGTTTTCCTTGGCAGCATGCTTTCGAAATCCAGCTCTGTGTCACAGGGACCCCTTTGTCATCATCCCCGCCACGTTGCACATTGAATTGTGCACAAAGGGTGATCACAAGGGCAAGCCCTTTGTGAGAAGGAAGAGTGTCATCTTCAAAAGGGGTCCAAGAGAAACATGTCTTGGATCCTTCTGCAAGTTACTCCTCTTCCAGTAGTTCCAGCAGTGGCTACTGCTTATGTATTTTCCCCAGGCTTTCCATAGGTTTATACAAACTTTATATTACAAATATGAATTAAACTGGGGACTTCCGCGTTAAATCCTTCAAGTGGTTGTTATTTTACTTCCTCCACCTGGGATTTCTGGAAGAATGCAGTCCCTAGCACACATTTAAAGGAGAAGAAAGTGCAGAAAATGTTAAAATCTTTTCTACCTGATTTTCTTAATCTCTTTGCTTTCTGAAGACTGGCAGCATCATAAGAGAGCAGATTTTCACAGTACAGGATACTGTTGTCATGCCTGTCAGGAAGTCCTACCAGAATTCAAAGACTCTGCTTCTACTTTTCATGTCCTAAATACTTTTTTTTTCAATTATTGGTAGGCCCAGCCACCTTTTCATTCATTTCTTCCACTTTCAATTGATGCTTCCCACTGAAGAAATAACCAGAGAGTAGACCTTCTCCCTCTCAATTTCTGACCCCCCAACAAACCCTGCAGCACATCCACTAATGTCTGAAGGGTCCCTCAGAGTTATTGCTCTGTGGTTTCCTTTGCCTAGTCAGTGGTGGGCATATTTATCCCTTATTTGTATCCCATTCTTCCCTGCACAGCCTCAGCAGTCTTGCCACACTTGAGGTTTACCCTCATTGTTAGCGCTATTATGTTTATGGTTATACCTGTTCATATAGGTTTCTTTTTCTCCCAGATCTTGCGAAGGAGCAGATGTGATCTCACGAGTGCAATCTTCTTGCAAGCGAATAAGGTATTGTTATTCTCATTCCTGTTATGCTTTTTGCCTGTTATCTTTGTGCTGTACAAACTTGTTAAGTCAGGCTTCCCTGAAGAGTTTCCCTACTAAGCAAGCGCAGCAAAGGAAGGCTAGGAAGGAGGATGCAGCACGCCTAAGTGAGGATTTTATATTTTATGGGGGGTGGAAGTTCATTGAAGATGATGAACGATCGGGAGTAATGCTGCATTTTCAATTATCTGCCACCTTTTTCAAAACATGCATATAAAATAACAAACTCACAGCAGTGTTGGCTGGGCTTGGAAAGAGTTATTAATTCTTAATCACCTGCACCATGTAATAAGCCTCACAACTGCTTGCTTTATTCGAGGTGGATGAGATAGCAGGCAGTAAGACAGCATGAGAAGTGTGCCCGCAACAGCAGATACTGCAAGCTGCTGTGCCATGCTGAATTTGGGAGGATAAAGCTTCACAGCAGAGGTAAAAGGGAAATACTGATAGGGAAACACTGATTAGACTAAGCTATTCTGGAAGCAGCAAAATGTGTGCAGCTTGCTGGCTTCAGGGCTCCTCATGCCATGGGGCTTCTCCAGGGTCTGCAAGGGGGATTATGCCCAGGTTCTGAGATTGGTCTGGGGTGGGAAAGTGCAAAGTCGGGTCTCTCCTCCCTCTGCCCAGCCGCTCTTTGTTCATTGTACGCGTGGGACAGCTCTTAGCTGCTGCCTCTCCCACGGGTTCACCCACACACAGCTTGGCACACGCTCCCTGAGACAGAGGAGAGGATGGAGGAGCAAAGGGAGGTAAGAGGAGTTGGAGAAGTTTTCCAGTTTGGAAAATTGTTTTAAAGCTAAAAAATGTAAAGCTAAAACCCCCCACTGGGAAATCCCTTGGAGGATATCCGAAAACGAGGCTGAGTAGTTTCTTTGGATCCTATGTAACGTAACACAGAATTGTCATCTCGCTGTCAAACCCACTAGAAATGTCTCATTCTCTATTAATAGTTTCATAGATTCTACAGATTTTCTGGCTCAAAAGACCATTCTGTTCATCTCTTCTTGCATAAAATGGGCTATTCCTGTATCAAGCCCATCCAGCCTGGCCAAACAGAAGCTTATCTTTCCAAAGGATCTCCGCTGAGATTTAAACACTCCCAGGCACAGAGAATCCATCATGTACTTGGTGAATTCTCACAGAGGCTAATTGGTCTCACAATTAACTGTGTCTTTCTGAACATATCAAGCCTTCCAGCTGCTGCCTTTCATTGTACAGGCAGGGATTCAGCTGGGTTAAATAGCTCTTAATCATGAGGTTCCCTGTCTAGGGACTTGTTCACTTCAGCAGCGTTTAGTCTGTGGTCTGCTGACCTGTGGGACCTTTCTCAAAGGGTCATGACAAGCAACCTGGGAGCAGCTGGCATGTTAGGAAGCTTCAATTAATTGTATACGGGCCACCACCAGAAGAATATCAGAGGTCTGCTAAAGGGAAAGAGCTGAAACCATTGGCTTGTGGGTCTTTGGAGAAATAGAAATAGGATGCAGTTGTTGCAGTGTCTGCACCCATGTATGGGGTGGTGTGGGAGCAGTGGGGAGCTGCTGCTGGAGCTGGTGGCACAGTGCTGGAGTGCTCCTCCTTGCCATTTTCTGGAGAATCAGCTGGAGAGAGTTGTGCCAAACCTCATAATTAAGACCCAGTAAAACCTTCCCCTTGCTGCCACAGCTTCTCTATGTGGCTTGTTACAGCTGCATCCCGAGAAGCTGATTTAGAAGTGTTATTGGCATGGGGACATTTTTATGAGGTGCTGCTTTCACACCCCACTGCTTGGGAAGCCCAAGCTACCTTAATTAAAGACCTGGAGGGACACAGCTACAGGGTTAGCCAGGGATACCTCTGCAGCATCTGTGACCTGGCTCCCAAAGTGGGATGAATGCTGGTCCAGGACCCCCTGATCCCCCAGCTCTGCCCTGAGGGGTCCACGAACAGGGAAAGAAGGACACATTTGTAATGCAGGGTTATTTTTCAGGTCTTGTCTTCTCAAAGCCCCTGTAGCGTCATGCTGCTTCTGCCTGGGGATAATACATCATGAGACAAGTCTCTTTTCTGCACTGGGCTGTATTGTGCAGTGATTGCCCTTGGAACCTACAGAGTTTGGATGTATAACTCCAGCAAATGTGAGACCCAATCAATGAATGGAGCTATGGGCTGGAGTGGAACTGGTCAGCCTTTTGGTTAGATGTAGCAGCTATATTTTCTCCAAATTAAAACATATTCCACTGTCTGCCATACAGCTATCTGTTCTGCAAGCTGAATGTTCTGATTCATAAAAATCTGCACATGGTCTGTACTTAATAAACGATAACAAAATCATGTGTTAATTTAGTTAAATTTCTTGAGACAGGCAGCCCAGATAGACATTTTCAATGCACAGATGATGACAGAAATGTGTATTTTTCAAAAAGAGCAGCAAATCTAATCTGTCCTTTCTGATGGAAAGCTTCATGAATTGCACAATCTCCAAATGCTCTTTAGTCATTCCCCCTAATTACTGGAGCTAGTTACATACAAATTTACATTTGCAACTAGGAAAGCAGGAAATCTAGATATTTAAATAAGTATGTAGATCTGTCAATTTTATTATCCCTTTATCTCCTCGCAGAGAGTGGTGTCATCTCAAAGGAAGAAAGTCCAAGAAGCCTCACATGTGTGATGTACCCTGGTTTCTAACTGCCAAGCAGGTATAAGCTGCGGAGCTTGGTTTCAGTAATGAAGCATCTTCTTTTAGTTTATTAAGAGGAGGTTAGAGGTGATGTGATAATGGTCTGGAAGTACCTACATCCAGGGGGAGATTCTGGGAGGCTCTTTAATCTCTTAGACAAGAGCATTGTGAGGCTGGAGGAGTTAGCCAGAAAAAAGGTTAAAGGTGTGGCATGCAATGTGAGTTTAATTATCCAGAGGAACAGTTCCCTGAGGGTGATGTGTGCTGCTTTCAAACAGGCTTATTTCGGAAGAGTGACAAAGAACTGCCAGTGGGATCCTGTGGGAAGCAGCTCCTGCCGCCTGCCCCCACTGCGCTGCCTGGGCAGAGCGAGCGCGTTTACCTGGGAGCTCATCTCGATTCCCAGGCTTCCAGGTGGGACTGGCATGTTGTATATTTGTCCCAGGATTTTGGACAATTTCTTTCTTTTCAGCTTACTGCTTGATGCATGGTGCGCAGCCGTTCCTGGGAATTTATGATAGCCTGGGAAGAGCTGGTGAGTCAGGAGGCAAGCAGTCATTAATTCCCAGTAATGCCTTGGACTGAGTTCATTACTGTTATCAGAAGACAAAATGATGTGAAGAGTAGATTTATTTATTTTTTCTGAGGCTGATGCAGTTTGCTTTTGGAAGACACTGTGCTCTGGGGAAAAGCAGTCCCAGTGCATTGGGAAGCGAGGATCCTGAATCCTCTCGCAGTAGTTTGTTCGATGCAGAACTGTTTGCTGTGTGTTTGAAGCAAGAGGTTGTATCAAGGTCACTCCACTGAGATTCAGCTTTGCAGTCTCTGTGAAAGGAGAGCTCTCACTGTCCTTGTAGATCTCTTTTTACTCCCCTCCACACGTAAAAGGCTGGTTTTGCAAGCTCTTGCAGAAAAAAAATAAAAGGTTTGCAGAATGGGACTCTTACAAAGTGTCCTGCCATAAAGGCCTGCTCTGAATCAGAAACTGCATCTGTTCCAGAAACTGTCTCTGTCTTTCTCACACCGTCCCTCCGGGTTCAGTCTGCGCCTCTTCCTCATTGCCAGGAGAGCAGTTTAGAGGTTGCAGAGATGATTCAGGGCTGTTCTTCCCATACTTCCCACTGCAGGGTGCCGAGGAGGAAATGGAGAGGTACCCTTTTGAAAAGCACTTAGCAGATTACAATAAAATTAATCTGGCAGTTGCCGTAAAACCTTCAAGAACCGTCCTCCCAGAGTGTTTCCATTCTCTTTTTTAACGTTGCATGGAGGATGCACAGACAGCGAGACCAGCAGCATTTCCCACTGCCCTCCCAACCCATGCCGGAGCGGCAACACCATTTAATTCCTCTGCTCTGTGTGCTGTCACACTGGGCTCGGGAAGTCAATCTTGGTTTGAATTGCATTCCTTTCCAGCAACCTAACGCAGGTGGGGTGTGTCACGGCCACCCTCCTATTCCCAGTTAGCGCCATGTTGATGCCACAGGGCGGGAAGAAGGGAAGAAGCCCAGGATGGACTGAGCCCGGGAGCGCAGCCCCTGCTCATGACAGGGAGGGCAGTGGGGTTGTCCGTACACTGACGGGGGGATGTGGATAAATTCAGACCCTGCCAGCACTGAAAGAGAGACGAAAGCACCCATCCAGGCTGGAGGCTGAGCAAATAGAGACACTGATCGCTGGAAAGTTTTATGAGGATAATAAAAAAGTCATAATAAATAGCGATGAATATTTCATGGCGGGTGTAGAGTTGATATGATGTATCATAGAAGAGTCATGGGGTTTTTCAACACTCGGATGCAAATGGGGAATGTGTTCTATATTTTGCAGGTTTCTCCCCAGACACGTTATGTTTTCTAAAAATCAGATTGACTGGGAGCTTTTGATATGAGAAACAACTTCAGGGCTCTGGTTAGAGTAAAAATAAAAGTACAGGCAGTATCAGAGGATTGTTGGTGCTAAAGATGAAAATATCCCACGCAGATGAAGTAGCCCATCTCCCTAAACGTCAGAGGAAGCTAGATAGGAGTTACCAAAGAGAAATCACGCACTGTGCTGTCCTTGGAGCTGAGTTCTCTACCTGATAACAGCAGCCCCTCTGTGCTGGGCACTCCGGAACATGGGGTGGCTGCTGCACAACACAGCCGCTGGTACCTGGGAGAGGAGATGAAAGCTGGGGGCCAAGTCCTCCTTCCTCACTTACTGCTAGGTGGCAGATGTTTGAGCTTGCCTGGGATCAGCCTGGGGCAGACAGCGAAAGAATCCCCTTTCTGGAGGGGACCAGAGTTTTTGAGGTTTGGGGTTTTTGAGTTTCACCCAAACTTGCACACTAGGTTTGCTTTGGCGGAGTCCTCTATTCAAAGCCATCAGCTGGCAAGATGCCTGCCCTGATGTCCTCACCTGAGCAGGTTCCTCTGCGGGGACACTCGGCCCACCTCGTCCTTGCCATGCCACGGGCGCTGCACAACTGCACAGCACAGACGGGCTCTGCCCTGGGAGCCGCACCCTCCCCTACCGCAAGCCCCGCAGGAGTCGGCCCCAGGCTTTGTCCCGCAGCCAGGGGAAACTGGATTTCTGGGGTGTTATTTCCTGCTCTCTACTGGCATATGCTTCTGCGTGGGCACGAGCATGTTTCAGGGCACGAGCTTGCTGATACATAGTCCCTTGATAGCCAAACTTCTGTATGCCATCGCACACAGGAACACATGTACAGATGAGCACAGGCAAGTGCTTACAGCTGCCAGGGCCGAGTACCAGCCTGTGCCCAGAGAAGACAGCAACGGTAGGACTGATAGCCCCGTTCCCTTCCCACGGCTCTCTCTACCCTTTGCTGATGCATACTGCACTAAGACTGGCCCACTCCTCTTCACAAGCACCTTTCACATACTTGTCCTGTCTCCCTCTCTTTTAATTAATTCTGCCAGAATTCCAGACATCTATCAAAGTGCAATGCATATTGTGTATTCACAGGTTTGGGTGTTGCAGAACAGTTTCTAACAAGCCACGTGTGTGCCATCCCTCCCCTCCCTACACTGTCTGGTTTGGCATGGGTGGCAAGGCCAGTGTTTGAAAAGAGAGATGGGACAAGAGGAAAACAGGCTTTGCAGGCACCTGCCTGGGCAGAGGAACAGGTATGAAGTGGAATGAGCTGAAGGAGACAGCCCGCAGGCGTCTGCTCTGCTTCATCAGCCACAGGAGAAACCTGACTGTTTTCACCCATTGCTGCTTCTCTCTCCGCTTCTGTTTTCCCATTTCTAAGGCAGGATGAGGAGCGCCCTGATCCCCCCGAGTGAGGCATTGGTGAGGAGGACCTGCAGATACGCACCTTGTAACAATAAGAGCCAACAAATTACCAGCTACTGCCACCTTCAAAGCCTGCTTTCCCACCCAGCGTGGGCTGGGGATCATCCCTCCTGCCTCATCTGTCTGTGGGGAGCCCCTCCATCCTTCTGGGGACATCAGTACTGATACTCCACCAGGGACTATTTCTTCTCTCTGCTTAGCAAGTTGCTGGTGAACCCACAGTGATTCCTTTGGACTGCTCACTTAGTTCCTCCTTGTGGTGTTGCTGAACTGATGGCACCAGCGATGCTTACTCTGATTGCTTGTTCCCAAAACAGTTGCCCTATGTTTTTGCCTTCCATGCTGTGTTGGTGGGCCTGGGTGGCCCAGGGCCCTGCTACTTAGTGCCTTCTCAGGGGATTGTTCCAGCTTCCTGATCACTGTGACCAAGGTCTCCTTCTCCTCATTTAAATTTCATTCCCGACTACGCTGGTCGGGACACAGCCCTAGCACACAGGTGTGGATGCCGCTCACGGGAGCACTTCTGCAGAGCACCACTTTCACCAACACATCAGTGAATAAACGGGTCACAGCCATTAGCGGAGGGAACCTTTGTTGATATGTTCAGCCAGATGGCATCTCAGTGGAGTTGGGCCCATCAAACTGCAAGTACCTTTCCAGAAAAGACAAAAAAAAAAGGACAAAGGGGAAAAAAAAAAAAAGAAAAAAAATGCACTTTCTGTAGAGGTCTGCACCTGAGTGATGCTGTGAGCTAACTTTTCCCAAAATGGGTGCTGTCAGTTGATGAAAACTCTTCCGCAAAGGTGTTAAGCTCACTTGCTGGATCAGAAGATTTCTTTTTGGACAGTGCTGATGAGGTTGTGCCTTGATGAGCCAAAATGGGGCTGATCTGAAGGTGCTTTACGACAAAGCAGTCATTACATTTCTCTTTAGGATTCAAATGAACATTTCCTTCATATTTCAGCTGTGCTGAACTGGCTTTGCAAAGACCCCTCCAGGCATTTGCTTAGGAACTGGTGAAATTACCCTGCCTAATGGCTTCCAGACGTTAAGTTACCCAAGCAGAAACTGTGCCACGGAGGTCCCAGGAGCTGCGTGAAGCAAACGGCACGTTGGTTTCTATGCCAGTCTCAAGGTAGCAGCTGAAGCATAAACTGGGGATGGAAAAGGACATAAAACGCTCACACTCTTTGTTGTTTTGGTCTCTTTTTGTCCATTAATTTGTCACTGCTCCTCCTGGAAAATGTGTGGATTGGGAAAAGCAACATTTGTCTGTTTGTCCCATCTGCTCTGCTAACACCTCGGGTCAGGAGGGCTGGGGCTGCCATCAGCAAGTCCCATGCTGAGTGGCCAAGGGCAGTGGCTGGGGACTGGGTTAGCTGTGTGAGTGTGGGAGACCCTTCTGCCACTTCTCTGACTCCAGGACCAGGTAGCAGAAGAGCCTCAGGCTTCTTGCTCACTACAGACAGGAGCGATTCAGCAGTGCAGCCAGGTAGGATGAAGCCGTTAGCTGTTCTATGCAGTGTTTCCTTCACATGGAAACTGGTGGGATTAAATCCACAGATATTGACCACACAAATGCCTCTCAGCTGGACTGACAGTTTTTGGCTGTGCCTCTCCTCCTTCCAGCCCACTGCAGGAGGAAGAGCTCTCTCTGGTGTGAGCAGGTACTCAGGTTTCCTTTCTCAAGGTTGAGCTGAGCTGCCATAAAGTGTAATGATAAAGACAGCCTGTATCAGCTTCAAAATAGCTAGCAGAGCTCCAGATAGTATTTTCTACAAAATTTGAGTCAAATCAGACAAAAGATTTCTCAATTAAATTCCCAGAAGTAGAGTTAGGAGCTTATGGGAGTACTTACATGTTCTGATTTGTCACTTGGAAAGATATTGGGGAAGAGAAAGAAATGTTGGTAACCAACATTTTGTAACCAGCTGCAAAGCAGCTACGGAGAAATCACCACTGTAAATATCAGGGTCCAACATCAGTGTCCCCCCCTTCACCTTCAAGGGGCTTCTCTTGTTTCCTCCAAAGCAGCAGCCCAATCTGCACCCGAGCTAGGACCTCTTGGCTCTGCAGAGGGTTTTTTGACCTGTTGAGAGCCCCAGGAGGTTAACTGAATTAAGGATGTTATGAATATAGGTAGCTTCAGACCTGGAGGCTTCTTGATTTAAGGTGTCTGCCCTGGAGGTCCCATGCTGTTTAACGGCGTGCGCTTGCTGGGGCGCAGAGGGGAGCCCCTGGGAGCTTGCAGTGATTTACTCCCTCCCCACGGTGATGTAGCTGTGGGCTCAGAGGGTGAAATCTCTCACACACAGGGAGGGGAGGAGCTGCAGAAGAGGCAGGTTATGGGTGGAGGAAGAGGGGCAGTTTGCAGGGAGTGCTTTGCCTCTCCACCGGGCATGTGGGTCCCACAGTTTTCCTTGGCTGGGGGTTCTGCACCCCCTTGGCTGGCAGGGAGAGGTTGATGGTGGGTACTGTCAGTGCTCCTGGGAAGAAGGTGTGCAGTCTCACTGCTGAGGGCTTTTTTATTTTTCAAAGCATCAGTTACCTGGGTAGATTTGGCAAGCGCTGTCATGCATGTGAAAGAAGGAAGCATAATAAAGCATCATTAGAACAAGGTCTGGCTGACTGGGAACTCCATCACCAAACATATGTACCTTCTGCCTGCATTGGTTTACTCAAATAAAGTCTGAGTTATTGCAGACCTCTGAGATTTGCTCTCCTTACGTTTACAGTGACTAGCTGTAAAAGGAGACATCTTTTTTACTTCTCCTGTGTTAAGCACAAATGAAGCACTTCCCTTCTAAAAGTGTTTTAAGATGAAATAATTAACAAGCAGGAGAACAACCACCAGTTTGCAGCCTTGCGAAGCTGTTTATACTTCCCCCAGGACCCTTGCTCTCTCTCATCCCATTTCTCCTGCTTCCCTTGCAGTTTATGGCCCTGAGCTGCTAAATCACATTCAAGCCCATGCCTCGCTTTGCGCGTAAGTAGTGGTGTGATCCCACGGAATAAATGAGTGTGATGAGAGTGCCTTTAGCGAAGCACACTCCTGCTCCCCCCCCCCCC
>Ga0065711_1001265_pt1 | contig 52874 bp, 16 predicted proteins | sample Hoacrofraction12_FD_59098 | JGI IMG/M metagenome (GOLD analysis project Ga0065711, IMG submission 59098) | Hoatzin crop microbial communities from Cojedes, Venezuela - Epithelial fraction 12 v2 (version 2) | ecosystem: Host-associated > Birds > Digestive system > Esophagus > Crop | place... | reverse complement strand
CTCCCCACAGCCTGCTCTTCTCCAGGTTGAACAGCCCCAACTCCCTCGGCCTTTCCTCATAGGAGAGGTGTTCCAGCCCTCAGATTATTTTTGTGGCCCTCCTCTGGACCCGCTCCAACAGGTCCATGTCCTTCTCGTGCTGAGGGCTCCACAGCTGGATGTAGGACTCCAGGTGGCGTCACACCAGAGCAGAGCAAAATGGCAGAATCACCTCCCTTGACCTGGTGGCCACGCTTCTTTTGATGCAGCCCAGGATATGGTTGGCCTTCTGGGCTGCAAGTGCTCATTGTTGGCTCATATCCAGCTTTTCGTCCACCAATCCTCCAAGTTCTTCTGGGCAGGGCCACTCCCAATCCCTTCATCCCCCAGCCTGTACTCGTAGCAGAGGTTGCCCTGACCCAGGTGCAGGACCTAAACTTACTTGTACCTTTAATGAAAATACTATCTGAACAAAAAGCATAATATTTTCTTAATTAAGCTTATAGTCAAAGTGTCTTGTTGGATATTCATTTGCTTCTGGATACCCAGGGAGCAGCCATAATCTCTTTTTCCATCTTCAGTTGCCAAAGAGTTTGTGCCCTTTTCTCTCCAAGTCCCTCAAAATGGTTATGCATGGCTTTTTGTTCCCAGGTTTGTCTCCCAGGAGCACCACGTAAGGTTCATTTTCAATTTTCAGTTCAGCAGCGTTGTAGGCACAGAACATGTTATCATACGTTAGACAGATTTTATGTACTGTTTCTGTATTTAATGCAGGTTCCTGGCTTCAGTATCTTCTTTGGATCTTTAAAATCTACCTCTCTTGTCATGCTCTGCCCTTGTAACTGAGATGAGCTGAGGCATTTGAGATAACCCTCTGCAGGTATTTTGGCAGTTGGAAGCAAGACAATTTCATTGTCAGGGTATAATTCAGCCTTTTCTTTCACTCTGGATCCTTCGAGATTATTGACCTGCAGAATATATAACCCAGATTATTAAGTTTATTTTTTAGTTGCTTTCACTGTGCACTTGAAGAGACAGTGAGGTATGAAGGCAGCACTATGATTTTGCCTTCAATCAAATTAAGTGAACTTTAAATCAGGGGAAACTTCACAATTGAAGATGGCTTGCACAAGGATCTGTTTTATCCAAGTACACTAATATGATTTTCATTTTTTTTTTAAATTTGATTCTCCTTTCACACACCATATGAATAAGAAGCAACTTTAGTGAACTCATTGGATCTTCACAGTTGCAAAAATGGGCATTTTTTGACTACGTACCTTAACATTCTTAACACTAACCGCTGGAAATCAGATGTATGTGCACATACTCACTGGCATGCATTTGGTCTTTTAATTTCTCATGATAATGTGGGAAGAAATAATGTGCTAGCTATTTCTAGAATGCCTGGTACCTTAATATGTAAGATATAACAAAGTAAAATGAGTCTTCTTCCTCTTTCATTTCACAAGAAATTTAATTTTGACTATTGCTTTATATGAATTTGCATGATGATAACTTAGGTTAAATAGACTTCTCGGCTTTTCTACACAAAGTTATGACAAGAACAGTTCCTTTTAAATCTCATTATCATAATAAAATCCTATTGCAATATGCTAGGAAAAGAAAAAACAACCCAACATTTACATGCAAGTCTGCTTTAGTAATTGGCATCTTTATGATACATAATGCTCTCTGTGCTTCTTTATGAGAAATGATTTTAATGACCTGGAAGTTCAGAGTAAATGTTTAAGCTTTTACTAGTCCTTGAAAAGTGTTAAGGAGAAGAAGTTGTTGCAATACTTGTTAGTGAAATGATTCAGAAATTGAATTACAGATGCTTTCAGGGCCACATCCCATCCTTATATAATTTACAGAAGCAAGTTATCTCCCTGACCCTTAAACCTCCTGTACAATTACTTCCTTATTTAATAAAGAGAACTAGATCATCTACTTTGACAAGCTGAAACTGGGAGTCAATTTTTAAAGCCCAAATCCAGTAAGATATTAAATGTCACTTGCTCAGTATTCCAGGCTCTTGCTTCCTTCTGCAGCTGAAAGTGCTCAGTACCACACCGGATGATGCTTGCAGCATGTATGCAGTGTGTGCCATGACTACACCCTTTTGTTTTGTTTAGAAGAAGTTTACTGTCTCTGAAATGTTCAAAATGCAAAATTCACTTTGAAATGGGTTATTTCTCTCTAAGTTTCCTTGTTACTCTTTCTGACTTTGAAGAGAGTTTAGTCAAAGTTCTGGAAGAGCCAGATAACATGGACGCTACAGCCTGCATTTGAACTCTGTTACCAGGTTGTTTAGGTTGGCTGCACTACAAGCTCATATTGGTGCAGCTGTGCTGCCAGTGTGCATGGTGGATGTGAAGTGTGCCACTAGAAGTATTTTTCTGTTGATGTTGATACGCTATTTCGTTGAAAGGCATGAAGTAAATGGGCAAAAAAATATTCTTTTGTCACGATTCTTCCCTATCAAAACTTAGATACTTAGAAGTGGTCTCTGTCTGGCTGTGGCTTTACAGAGTTGAACCCATTAATAGCTTATTCAACAAACTGTTTACTGAAGTTCTAGGTATTTTGTGTTACTGAAAGTGAGAGTAAGAGAATGGTATGACGTGAAGGGCAATATTAATAACATATGCAAAGAAGATGTCAAAACAGTTAATACAATCATTACAACAATATTTTTAACTGATTCTCTTAATAATTTAAATATAGGAGAGTCCTGATGTATCAATAGAAGCTAAGATGGGAAAGTGAAGAACTTTTCTGACATAACATATTGTATTACATTATATTAATCTGAAATGTCTTCTTTTTTCTGATATCTGATGTAGGTGGAAATTTTCAGCACAATTATACTTTAATATAGGCTATTACAACCAATTCCAAAAATTCTGGAGAGTAAAATTTGCTTCCTAGGGGAGAGTATTCTTGTTATAAATAATGTTTTGTAGACAAAATGAAAATTCATAAATGCCAAATCTCACAGATAAATTATGAAAATGTGAACTGGACTGCAGCAAAATAACATTTCATTGAACTGTAGTGGACTATACTCTTCATCTTTGATTTTATTCCAGCCTCATTGATAGACAGATCATTATTTTAATTCCATCATGACTGGTTCAGATAACTACTTTATCTTGCAAAAATGCCAGAAAAATAAAACCGTATCAAGAAAGCTAAACAGAGCTAGTGATGCATAGGTTACTTGGGTCCTTCATCTCAAAAGCTTCTGAGATAGAAGTAATCCTTTAATCTTCTGTGTGAGTCTCAGTGCTCTCTTTTTTAATGCTGTAGGTTTTCACCTTTTTCCTTATTTTCTGAATCTCCTTGCTAAATCTATTCTGTGTTTGTTAACTGGTAGAGATGTCCCTTCAACCTTACTGACAGCAAATTCTTTGGTGAAGTATTTTTTATATACAAAGAAGATGATTTCCCAGGGAATGCCAAGGTTCATAAAATTATAGAATGATTTGGGTTGGAAGGGAGCTTATAGATCATCTAGTTTCACTCCCCCTGCCATGGGCAGGGACACCTTCCACTAGACCAGATTGCTCATTACTAATGGAGAGAAAAAGATTTTGAACCCCATGTTAGTTGATTGAAGGTTCAGATCAGTGAAAGAAAACATAAGTTGTTACAGAAAATGAGACAGGATGGTAAAATGGAAATACTGCCTAAGTGCAAGTCTTTTATGTCTAGGAGCTGATTTCTTATTCAAGAATCTGAGTTTAATGAAATTAAAACAAATTTATTTATTAGCTTTTGGAAAATTATGGTTTTTAACTTCTATTTTATTCTTCTTCTTTCACACTAACAGTGCTACTCATCTCGCACCACAGAATGGCAGCTAGTTATGAACAACTCCGCGTGCATAACTGTATTTGGCCAAGGAGCAGCTGATGAATCTTTATTGTGTTCAACGAGCTACACAATTTCTAGCCCAGTGCTGGTGCGATTGAGATGCTGCAGCATAGTAAACTATCTCAATGATGATAACATATAGGTGATAATAAGGGTAGGTGTGTTGTTACCTTGGCAAAATTACAATTTGGTGTATAACTTTACCTGTGAATAACTGCATCATAATCTGTATTTGGGGTTCAATTCTATACTGCCTCCTGAATTCCACATTTGTGTGCAAAGCAGGTGTACAAATGCTACCAAACAAGACTAGTACACAGTGCCTAACAGAGGAAATGCTAAATATAGTCCATAGAATGCATTCACACATTTAGTTCAATCACTGCCTTTGCCTGTGCTTAAGTCCTGACTCATGGACCCTCCAAACCTGTTAGACTTGTGAGTCTTTTTCCTAGTACCTGCTGTGATTGTGCTTGGAAGTTCTCCTGGGAGGAAAAGCCAGTGAAAGATGAGCCTTTCTTGCTGACTGTGAGCTTCCTATCTGGATCCCAAGCACTGCTGTCTGGACAAAGGTGAGCTGTGCTAAAATCATGCATGTGGACAACAGTACTATTTTTCATTTGTACTGACTTTGTCCAGGATCAGATTAGTAGCACCTTCATGGTCAATTGCTGTAGAAAAGTAGTGCCAGAAGTGCTTCCTCGCTGTGGCAAAATATCTGTTTTACATTTTTATAATAAGTTGTCTAGTGGATAGAACATCTAATTCTCTTTCAAAACTTTGACAGTTGCAGCTGTGCAAGACCTGTCTGAAATAAGGATATTGCTTAACCTGTGTGGACGTATATTTAGAAGGCCTTAGGAATAATTATGTAAACCATATGAAATGGAGATCTTTTCCCTTAGATCCTCCAAGAGCTCTGTAAGATGAGTGTAATTATAAATGAAACTCAAAAACTTATTATCAGTGTCTATATGTGCAGGTAGACTTCAAAATGGGTAGAGAGACAGCTTTGCTTCTTAAAAAGTGTAGTTAGCTTTGGTCTTACAGTACACTACTAGTCTTCTGAGATTTGGTAGGATTTCTCCTGTTTCTGCAACCAGTCCCTTTGGAAATACCATAAGAAGCTTGTTTTACTGTGATCTTCCACAGTGTCTGTTTTGGATGATGTCTGAGTGCCACAGCCTGGAATTAGGCTGAGGTTGACTCTGCCTGCCAATATAATGTAGCCAGCCCACACTGACTCACCCCTGGGAAAGTTCCTGATTCTAATCACCTGCTTCAGATGTGTTTGAATTCTGTGATTCACTTCTTGCTTGTTTTTGATGCAATACCTAGTTCTGATTTGTTCTCAGTGCAGGATCCAACAGAGGAACAATAACAGTCATTTATACAATGTCTTTCCATCTTCTGATTCCAGCATTGAGCAATCTCTCAGTGAATTGGAAGAGCGTATCTCAAGAACAAAGTTGAACAACCTAGGAAATACTTTGTTCTTTAGTGAATTCTTATCTCCATATAATTGTAATCTAAGTTGTAGCCACATTTAACATGAGGCAATTATACAGCATCATTTGTCACTTCACATTTTGAAGTTTTCCAAGAACTTTCTTCCAATTGGATAAAACCAGGCTAGCCAGTGAAAAGCCTGGGGGTGGCAACTCAGCTGCTAGTGGACAGTGTGCTAGTGAGGACCTTCGCTCTGCTGAGTCAGCGAGGGTACGGAATAGGGAGCTGTGCGGCAGCAATGGTGCAGCTTCATTGGGAGCTCAGCTGAAATGCTTTTATGCAAATGCACATAGCATGGGGAATATACAAGAGGAGCTAGAGATGTGCACGTGTCTGTGGGACTATGAGATCACTGGCATCACGGAGCCTTGGGGGGACAGCTCCTATGAATGGAGTATTGGGATGGCAAGATACAGGCTCTTTCAGTGGAGACCAGTGACAAGTGATGTGCCTCAGGGGTCGGTACTGGGGCCGGTGCTGTTCAATATCTTTGTCGGCGACATGGACAGTGGGACTGAGTGCACCCTCAGCAAGTTTGCCGATGACACCAAGCTGTGTGGTGTGGTTGACACGCTGGAGGGAAGGGATGCTATTCAGAAGGACCTTGACAGGCTGGAGAGGTGGGGCTGCGTGAACTGCATGAAGTTCAGCAAGGCCAAGTGCAAGGTCCTGCACGTGGATCGGGGAAGTCCCAAACACAAGTACACACTGGGCGAAGAGTGGCTCAAGAGCAGCCCTGAGGAGAAGGACTTGGGGGTACTGGTGGATGAGAAGCTCAACATGAGCCGGCAACGTGCGCCTGCAGTCCAGAAGGCCAACCGTATCCTGGGCTGTATCAAGACAAGCATGGCCAGCAGGTCGAGGGAGGTGATTCTGCCCCTTTCCTCTGCTCTCGTGAGACCCCACCTGGAGTCCTGTGCCCAGCTGTGGAGCCCCCAACATAAGAAGGACATGGATGTGTTGGAGAGGGTCCAGAGGAGGGCCACAAAGATGATCAGAGGGCTGGAGTACCTCTCCTATGAGGACAGGCTGAGGGAGTTGGGGCTGTTCAGCCTGGAGAAGAGAAGGCTCCAGAGTGACCTTTTAGCAGCCTTCCCTTACCTGAAGGGGCCCTACAGGAAGGATGGAGAGGGACTTCTCACAAGGGTGTGTAGTGATAGGACAAGGGGGAATGGCTGTTAACTAAAAGAGGGCAGATTTAGATTAGATATTAGGAAGAAATTCTTCACCATGAGGGTGGTGAGGCACTGGAACAGGTTGCCCAGAGAAGCTATGGATGTCCCCTCCTTGGAAGTTTTCAAGGCCAGGCTGGATGGAGCTCCGAACAACCTGGTCTAGTGGAATATGTCCCTGCTCATGGCATGGCGGTTGGAACCAGATGATCTTTAAGGTCCCTTCCAACCCTTACCATTCTATGATTCTATGATTCTATAATTCTAATTAAAAAAAATATTTTATTTTGGTTTTGAAACTACTAAGTGTTCTTGTGAGTTAGTTTCCATATACTTTTTCTTTGAACATTATTTTAAATCTATTCTGTCAGAAAAATTCCTTCACAATGTGTTTTTTCCTACCATAATGCTAATTAAATATCTGGTGAAAGCAATGGACAAGCAATTTTGGGCAAGTTCCACTTAGCCTGAGACTATTTGTCTTATCTTCAAACTGACTAAAAAATCTGTGGCTTTAAAGTTCCGTAACAGTAAAACTGCTAAATCAATAGAAAGCTTAAACTAGATAGTAATATCTCTTATTACCATGCAACGTGAAGCAGAAATGGTAGCAGAAATAAGTAATATAGCGAAGTATGGATTGTAGAAATTAGGATGTTTTGCTTAATTTAAAAACTTTCAAAAACTAGGAAGGGCTTGGTATAGATTCACTCATTACAAGTTGTTCATAAAAATACCTCATGTAGATATTATTGAAATAATATGCATATAAGATCTGACTTTTCTCTGAGTAATTTTATCTGAAAAGCCCTGTACAATTTTTTATTTACAGATAATTGAAAAATCACACTTGTTATGTGGGGTTGAAACATTATCTCATTATCTTCGATGAGGAAGCACAGCATAACATTCCCATGCCTTTGGTGTGTTTTTAATGATAATATGTTCCTGTCAATCTCTTGACCCTTTCCTGTTTTCTAAAGTATTAGTTATTCTGAGATAAAAAAACTCACATATGTAAGATTTATTCAGCCATGTGTATTCTTAAAAAGGTAGTTTACCTCTTCATGAAAATTATCTAGAAAAATTCTATCAGTGTTGAAAATGCAGGGAGTAAGACTGTATTGTGGGTAAGCCATTACTTGGATGGAGCTTTCTAGATCTGACTGCAATTTCTAGTGCTGTGACCACTGATCCTGTGTCATCCTGAACATAGGCCTAGATTTTATTTAAGAAATTAGATGTATGAATAACTCAGAGAGGTCTGGGTCTCAAAACCTACATTCCTTATTTCCCTTATCTGTAAAACGTTGCTATTGCTCATCTTGCTTTCTACATAAAGATGTAAAAGCAAAGTTTTTCAGAGTTCTAAGGTAGTTAAATACCAGGTGACGTGGATAATGCCTGTTCTTCTGAAACTTTATTGCTTATTATTTAATTCCACTGTGGGCTGAAGTCCTGTCCTTTAAATCAAAGTCAGAATAAGGAGTTCATACATGTATGCAGAAAGATGGTTGTGCAGTAATTATCTGGTTTTTTATCTGACTTCATAAAAATATGAAAGGTAATACAACATATTCGCAAATAGTCTTTAGTTTTGACTATAGATTATTCTATTGTTTAAACTATTTGGTGGTTATCTTTCCTTTTGCTCCTCCCTCTCTCTCTTTAATTCCGTGTGCAAGAGTATTTTAATTATACTGCTGAATTTCCAGCACGGACGCAAAATTGTTTTTTTCCAGTACTATATCAGAATCATTATAAAGATGGAAAAATATAAGGTATTTTACACATATGTAAAATAAAACATATGTTCTTCTTTCTCCCTTATGAGAAGAACGAGATCAAGAAGGATTATTAAGTTGACATAACACACATAAAAAATGCATGTTTTAAAGGGGAAAAAAAAACTTTGGAGGTTTCAGTTTACTATAGCTTTGACATAATCAGTGTAATTCAGGTGAGGTCAAAACACTGATAAATCAGAATGTATGCCATCTGTCACTGGCTATTTTTGGGGAATAAGAGATTAGGACCCCCTCTTAATCAGTTAGAAAAAAACCCTCATTTTTTAGTGCCTCCAAGTCATCTTTACAAAGGAATAAATTTTTTGTGATTTGCATCTATTTCACCTTATCCATTACTAGAAGATTAATATAGAGGTAGTTAAAAGCAATATTCTACAGTGCATGAGGATCTTTCTTTAATGCTTTCCATGCACTTACCTAGAGATAGCGGCTATTACGGGAGGTCTCTTTTTATATATACATTTGCTAAGGGAGTTTACGAGATGAACAAAAATGAAGTAGAGTTCATACAATTAGTTTTTTTACTATCTGGGGTTAGCCAGCTGGAAAACTGGCTATCTTGCCTTAAACTGTTTTGCTATTTAGATGTGTCAGCACAATGTTCTCAAAGATCTCTGTGGAATATAGCTTTTATTTAGCAGAAAATGCATCAGATTGCTGATGTCTGAGTGAGAGACAGCATGTTAGCATTCGTCTTCTGAGGTGCTCAGCAGTTTCAAAGTTCACTGGCAGCAAAAGATAGAATCTGGACCAAAAAAAAAAAGGAACTAGTGGATGTTGGAGCTGCCTGCTGTGAGATCCTGGTAACTTTGGAAGATGGGGAGTATTGAAGGATGGGTGAACTTTGGAGAGATTTTTCTCAGTAGCAAATATCATTGCCTTTGAGACACTGGACTAACGAAGTATTAATGCATCTGCAGGATAGCTAAGGGGACTTTATGATTAGCAAAGGGCCCTTTGGTTAGATCTATACTAATGTCCAGTGTCTTGGTTTCTGGCGTTGGCTGAAAAAACCAGCAACCCCTGGAAAGCAGTTGAAGTTAATGTTATGGCAATGGTGGAGGTTATATTTGATGAGGAACACAATGATGGATGCAACCATCAGTCTCAGAGTGTTTTCTCCATGAGTACAAGTCTCCACAGCAGAGAAAAATGTTTGCAGATTCACTAGCTTTTGTCACACAGGGGCATAGGAGATGGGATCTACCTCCTCTCTCAAACTCTATGACAAAGTGTAGCTTCAACTGCACTGAAACTCAGGGGCTGTTTTTCATAGTAACTGCAAAGGCATATACTGCTGTAAATCCATTTGGCTTGATTCCATCCTCTTCTTGACCTGAAATAACTGAATACACTTCAGTCAAGTAAGTTACCTCCATAGAGTTAGATCATAGACAGGTCCCTGATCTCCTACTACTGTTCTTTTTTTTCCCTTTTGATTTTGGACGCTTAAAAAGAGAGGAAATTGGTCTGGTTTCCCACTGTGTTATATCTTACATAGTCAAATGGACTTGTGCAGAGGTAATGAATAAAATTCCAACAAGCGATTACTTTTTAGTTGGAAAATGTCTCACTGTGGACATCTCAGGACTCACACTTAATTGGGAAAAAAATATTTTTCTGTCATCGGCAGTAGAAATTCTGTGGTGCAGCACTTTAGCCTAGGATTGAAATCTCTCGTGCAGGAAGGAAATGAAACAAGATTTTCTTCCCTCAGTGTCATTTGATGAAACTCTGCTACTTTGTACCACATAGGGCCTGTTGACCCACTCTGAGGGTCCCTGAGATCTTTCCACATCACTTCTCACGAAGACTGCAGGTCCATCCTGAGTGGTGCTACATTTCATCCTGGGTGATGCAGTGTTTTGCCTTCTTTGCTCCATGACTTAATTTATAGCAAGGGTAATATAAAATGTGATTGGGTAATAAGAATATTACCTATGGCTCCTCAAGAGATCAGCTATATTATTCATGAGACTGTGCCTGAAGTAGGATCCTACACCAGAAATAAAACGGTGAAATATCAGATAGGAAAATTGAGTTATTCCTGGTTTATTCTGGCAGGAATAAGGAAAACTAAAGTAGGAAATAAAAAAAAGTACCCTCAAGCCAGTGATTTTCATTTAGATATACTTGTGCGTGATAACTTTTAATGAGAATGTGTATTTCTATTCAGCACCGTTGCTAGGTCAAATACTGCTGTTTACACATTTGACTGTAGCAGTTCTGCTCAACTCTTATCCATACGTTGTCCTTTAAAGAAATAAATATATAGAGAGGCAGTCTTTTTTAACAACAAAAATCTCCTTGATCTGTCATTGCAGGTGGGATTGAGAAAAAGCTCAGCTTTACTAAGTGTTGTGAGAAAACCTTTATGTCCCTCACAAGATTTAGACAGTGCTTGTGCAATTCCTTTGCATGTTTCAAAATGTATTAAACACAAAATAAATGGAAAATTTTAATGCTAAATTTCAGATCGTTAAATAAAGGTTAAATTAATATAATATTTTCTGTATTGGTAAGACTTCATTAACAAATGCTGATTTAATATAGATCATACATTTTCACTGAAAGAATGAAGTGTGTGTGATAGCTGTCTACTAACAGGTAATTTAAGCTGACTCCAGAAAACACTCAGATTCTGACTTTCATTGATATCTTCTTTTACTTTCAGTTATGCCCGTATTTTCATTGCTGGCAAAGGCTGTTTAAGTGGAGAAATGCAACTCCCAGCATGAAAGGATTATTTTGCTAATCTTCCTTAAAGCTTCCCCCCAGGTATTCTGTCAGTATGAGGTTGTTGGTAGGAGACAACTTAAATAAACGGAATATAAATCTTGTTTTTTGGAGCTGTGATTTGAAGTTGCGTGGTGTTCCACAGTCATGTGGAAGAGTATTTACTAGAACTGGTTTTACTCATTCTTTCATTCTGCTGCCCCCTAAATCTAAGACCCAATAGCAATAATGTTTTCTTGTAGCTGCCCTAGCAAATATGACTCTTATTACAGGAGATTCACACAGCTGGTTTTACTCATTCTTTCATTCTGCTGTCCCCTAAATCTAAGACCCAATAGCAATAATGTTTTCTTGTAGCTGCCCTAGCAAATATGACTCTTATTACAGGAGATTCACACAGCTTTCAAATCTAATTACACTCATGCCATTCTGCTGTGGCATACATTAAAATTTAGCAAATTAATCTTACAGAATGACCTGGTTACTCTGCTATAGTATTTCTTCTTTTTATTAAAGTTTTATTTTTTCTGAATTTTAGAAAAGGGAAAATATATTCAGAGGCAGTACTGTAAATGGTATAGTATGTTTCATCTGAGATAATGGAGATGACCCATAGGTTAATAAAAGATAAAACCATTTCTAGGGCCCTGAACTAACTGGTAAGAGAACCCACATGACAAATAATTTTTTCTGTGTAGGCTTTTTAGAAAAACAAAAACAAAACCCAATACCCTTCCCACCACCATTTTAGCTATCCTACATGTACATTGGAAATACATATCGCATTAAGTAGAGGAAGCCACTGTCCCAAAGGTACACGGTGATGTGCTTTCACCAAGAAAAAAATTTTGCTATGATTCTCCTTAGTAAAACCTGGCAAAACCACAGATCATTATAGCCAGAGTTGGACCTGACAGATTCTTGCTTACTGACCGACTTTTAATTTTGTGAGGTATGAGAACTTTTCATCTAGTACATCAGAATAAGAACTAACACACTAAATATTTTATTCTGTGCAAAGTTAAGTATTGCAGGCTTTAATTAATCTTCATCAAGAGTCTCTATTGAAAATAAAATAGGCACAATTCAGGAGAGTCAGAGAGGAGAGGCATAATAATTAAAGCACAAATAATGAGAGCATGTGACTCTATTAAAATTTATTATTAAAGTATGCTTTATAAAATCTGTTATACCTTTAGAGGTGCTTTGCTTTGATGAAGTGTTCTAGCCTGGGGCACTGGGTTTTTGGAGCCTTGAACCTTGCACAAACAGTCCTGGTAAGTGAAATGGACTGTGTGTGGTAATGTAAAGCCCCATCGTGGGCTAGTAAGCCCCATCAGTTGACCTGCAAACTGCCCCAGGGCATAGCCAGAACAGGGGAAGTCTGCACTAGTCTGCACGTGAACCAGAGGGTGCCTTTTCTAGATGCCTTAGGGAAAGGCTGTTTGGAGAACAAAAGGGCACTGGAGGTAATGGTGCTCAGTGATTCCCTGAGAGTTGACACTGGCATGAGATACAAACCCTGCGTCTGCACAGTGGTGTGCCTGGGACTGATCTATTCATATGCCAGCTCTGGGATTAGGGAGTTTAGCTCCACCTTTGCCTCTGCTTTTCCACGTGCCAAGCATGAAGTCCAAGTATCTGAGGCTTGTACCTGGCGGCTTTGTTCTTCAAATCTAGGCCTGCAAAATGAAATCCCACCAGATCTGAGAAGGGCCAAAGGTGTTTGCTTAACACTTGGATAAAGACTTTTCCACTCATAACAAAGCTTTCAAGGTGGCATAGTGGTTTAACTTTGTTTATCTATTACATGTTCTTTTCACTCCTGCTTTTCATTGTTTAATTCATTTTAACTTGTGGCTTTGTGAGATTCATATACTGAAACCATCCTATTTACTCATGCACTTAATATGTCCCCGCAACTGCAGTCTGAAAATCTTTTCTAGCTATGGCTCTCACAGGCAAAGGCTGTATACACTTACTCACAAACATTTAGTGCCATATTTGCTTTAGTGAATGATCTGGTATCAGAGTGTACAGGAACTCTTTCTGTCATTTGTGTTATGATTTTTTTTCAGAACATGGAGTGTGAACTGAATGTATAGGGTTGGGATAGTGTTAATTTCACTTTTCTGCCTGGGTACCTCGTGATGTTGTGGTTTGTGTTTAAACTTTGCCAATACTTCATCTAGTCTATTCCTTTTCCAAGAAAATGTGGCTGGAAATAACCATCCTTTTTCCCTCTCTGTGATATCTGTGCTTTCTTGTCAGCTAGTCACTTAGCCGCTGTTCTTTTTCTGAACATGCAGTTTCAACAGAAATGTTAAAAGACAGTGAGTCTACTTTAATGACTAAAAGTGCATTGAAAATCACAGAATGGATACATTAAAAAAGAGTTGAAAGCTTGCCCCCAAAAAGCATTTGAAACCCCACCAGAAATATGGCTAATCTTGAAGAGTAAGACTGTGACTGTGGCGTCATGTAGCAGGAACCCCTTTCATACCCTGAGGGAGCCAGTTTGTATCTCTTTTCCTGAGATACAACAATATCAGAGAATTTGCCTGCTTATGCACACTACTAGGCAATTGGGCGAATGGGTAAGAATAGGCAGGAAAAGACTGCAGCCTTATTTTATTCTCCTTCCCTCGTAAATGGCCTTTGTTTCCAGTTTGGAAGGATAATAATTTGCTGTTCACTTTTGCTCAGGAATGGATACACAGTCAAAATCAACCTTCCATCAGAAATTATGTGGCCTAGTTATTTTTTAAGTCATCGATTCATCAGTGACGGTTTTTTCCAGCTGAACTAATGGTACTCTATCTAACCTTTCTCCAGTTCTTGTTTATGCTTTATTTACATCAGCTCCTCTGCAGAGCAAATGGGAGCAATCATTAGCAAGTGATTCTTTGCCTCTTTCAGGGTGGAAAATCCTGTGTAAAGCTCAAGGCTGTTACAAAGGAGTAAGAACCAGCAGGGTGTACGCAGCCAGGCTCCTGGCTTGCTTTGCACAGGGCAGTTCCTCTGGAAGCAGAACTCTCTGTGCGAAACACTCATCCATGAGTTATTGTCGTAAAGAGTAGTGAAATGACCCATATATATTAGAGCTGAAAAGACCTCTGGAGTTACCTACTCCAACCTCTGCAAACAATGTTGGCTGACGTGATCCTCAGAGATGAATGTTTGCCTTGAAATCAGTGACCCTCTCTGCCATACCACCTCCCTCTTCTCTCATTTTGTACTATTTAATCTACATTTTTCCCTTCAGTAATTTTGAGATATTACTATACTTCTACCTGCTTTTCCTATCGCTGCCAACAGTCCTCCCACACCACCCTCCACCTTCTTTTTATTAACTCCTCTTAAGTACTCACAGCCTGTTATCATGTCATCTTTTCTCTAGACAGGGCAAATTCAGCAGTTGGTTTATTGCCTAACCGCTCTTAATACAATAGTTTCTGTCTTCTGAACTTTGAGGATCTTTTTTTATTTGCTGGCTGCCATAGTTAAGTCTTCTTTTTTTCTTTAAATCTACATTGATTTCCTAGTAAGGAATGCTCAGAGCAGTGCAGATGTAGCCTTACCAGCAAGGACTGTGTAAAACACTATTTCAGTTCTGTGTATAATACCTTTCTTCACGTAGTCACAAGGACAGTAATCAATGGGATAGCAGAAAACACTGAATTTTACAGAAGTCAAAGGAAAAATCACTGAGCACTGTAGAAATCAATGAAAGATGAATTAGAACAGACAGATGAAGAAATTGGTAGAATGATGTACTATTTTCTTAATAATACAAAGATAGATATCCACCCACAGATTCATATTTTTTCTTTTAGAAAAAAATATAAAATCTTAAAAAATAATAATATAGAAATTATATTTAAAATCCTTTTTTCCTTGTGTTCTCCTCAAAACACTTTGGGCCAAGCTCCTTTACTGATTATCAACCCATCTTGAGTGCACACAGAACTTTGCCTCCTGGTCTGCAGGGCACCTAACTTGTGCCACCATGCAGCGCAATACCCAGAGTGCCACCTCCTCTTATCTGATTCATGCATCGTATTCTAAATCACAGCACTGATGGAATGAAATAACTGAGCATAAAGGCAAGGTCCAGTTTGAAAGAATTGGCACCAATTTTGGTTTGGAGTTATGAGCACGTTGGTAGTAATACTGTGAAAAGGAAAATGTAGCCTATCTTTTTTAAAATTGCTTTTAAATTGAGGGGTTGAAAGGACTGGCTTATGTATATATTACATGTTTTTTTGCTTTCATTTTAATTGCAAATAATTTTGCATAACTTGTGCTCAAGATTATTTGAAACACATTTACAATACATTGTATTTCTCTCCCAAACCACTGCGAAAAAATAATGGGGGAGAAGGATATTTGCTTAAAAATACAAATCTTTAATTAAAAGTATCTATATGTGAAGCATCTTTCTTCAGAATATTTATTCAATATTGCCACCTTCAGGTGAAAGTGTATCTAAGTATTCAAGGAGATTTCCTCCAGACAGAATCTTACAATTTTGCATGTTTACAATTATTAAAACCATGCTAGGGCTTTTTCTTCTTAGAATTGGGAAGGGGAGGGTAAACAGTGGTGGTGGTGTGAATTCGGGGAAACTAAATTCCTTGAGCTTAAGCAAAGAAAAGCAGAGGGGAAGAAAACACCACAGTTATTACAATAAACCCATATAATGTGTGGTTTCCTTTAAGAAATCATCTCAGACAAATAGAAGCATGTTTGCTGGTCTTTTGCAGTTTACTTTTCTGTAGCCTTGTCTCTTGCAAAACTTCTCCTAGGCTTTTCCCTTTTCTTCCTACTTTTACCCTGGACGGATAAAGATGATTCATAAAGTGAATAGATTTGGCTTGGTTGAAATTCAGATCAAAGTTCAACCTGAATTTATAAGAGAAATTCACTAAATTAAGAACAGACAATGATCCTTCTCAAAAAGAAAGGAAACTTGATGGTAATTAAACTGTGATCTGAATCTATAGCAAAAGTGTCAAAGCTATTTGGTTGTACCAAAACTGAGTCTCTCTTTAAGGGTTCAGTGAAAAAAATGATAAATAGAAGTAACCCTTCTAGGTAGGCACTCGAGCTAAGTAACATTTGCTTTGTCTGCAGTCTTGCCTCTGCTGGTTTCTCCCAGTGTTAAGCAGAGAGATTGGTCCATAGCAGTGACTTACTGATTAACTGATGGCGGGATCCCATTTCCTGTGTATCCAAAGCCAAATTCTTTTGAAAAGTAGCATTACACATTACACAAACAGTGCCTTCCACCCAGAGAAAGATGTCATGCTGTTCAGTAACAACAATGGCAAACACTCCCTTTGGACTGAGGCACAACGCTTCACTTCCCACTTAAATGATTTTGCACTGTTGCACTAAAGAGCTGGCACATTACTTCCCACAGGTGGCTGCATTTCAGCAGCTGGGTGAAGTGAGTCTCTATTTCATCTTTCAGCCGTAGTGAGTACTAAACATAACGTAGGGCTCCTCTATTTCCACAGGCTATTAACCGTCCAAAACATTTACCTCTGAGGCTAACCTTCACAGTGCTTCGATTCCGAGAAATGTCTCTATTCAAAAACAATGTATTAAGTGGGAGTGAATAAAGTCCCCTTGCAACAAATGGTAAGTATATGCAGGAGCAAAGTGGGGGCTTAAACAGTTTTCTGAACTTAGTCCTTCTTAAAAGTAACATTTTTGTTTTAGCAAGTTTAAGCAAAACCTCTTCATTTGTTTTTGAATAATGAGAGAATGGTAATAAAATGTATAACCTTACTGAATTTCTGTCCATAAAAGCATTTTAAAATATGGAACTTTATCAATAGTATTTTCATAGGATCTACAAAACACAGCAGAAGTTCAGAAGAATTGAAAGCTGATGTCTCCAAAAGAAAATAGTAGGTCTGCAAAGACTGATCGGTATCCTTGACATAAAAAACATTTGTTTTTATGGGGAAATACAACCCTCATCTGGCTGACAACAGGACCACCTAAACAAATAGTTTAAATTCTCTGTTAGCTGAAGGTAATACCTGCTTAATAGGGCAGATGGAAAGGGTTGTTCTCAATATGTACCTGGGCTGCTTGTTTAACCACGGGCACTTCAGCAGCTTCAGGTATGAGTACAGTCCCAAGTGAACTTGGAGGGAGAAGCTTTATTGAGGAAGGGGAGGTAGGTATGTATTTTACAGCTGGACTAAACAAGATGCTGTATACGGCATATCTATAAAGTATTGCGCAAAACTTGCAGAGAAAGGTAATAGCTAAGCATTCAATACCTCATTTTCATTCCTACTGTCATTTAGAAAATGTAACTGAAGATGAGATATTCTCTGCATTTATAAAATGGAGAATTATAACAAAAAATGAAGGGCTGTAGAAGTGGGTGTTTAGTCAGAAATACTTTCTACAGTCGAAAGAGGAAATAAAAGTGAAATTAGATACTAAAGGAAGGAAAGCTCATCCAAGAATAATTCAGCATTCAGTCACTGGCAAAGGGAGTTTAGTAGTCCAAACAACAGATTTTGAAATACTTAATCTGCAGGATCTGTGGAATTATGTATAGGAAGAGATGTCTTGGCTGTTTTCTCAAATTAAATTGGTTGAGGCCTGTGCATTATATTACATGGATTTATTCTGATTAGATCGAAAGGTAAATGCCGTTCTTCTCAAGGGAGGTTCAGAAACTCTAGAACTTTTTTCTTTTTTTCTTTTTTTTAATGTCATGGGCTTATCTTTGGGACACTGCAGCATTGTTCCTGCATCCATGGTGGCTCAGAAACTGGCATGCCATTTGGCTGCTGCCTTGCACTTGAAAAGTTGCTGCAGTTCGGTGTGGCTACGTGGAGGCAGTTATAATACACTCATCACAGTGGTATCTGAACACTCTATAATCTCTAAAATGCTTGAGTATGAATGGCTTATATAAATGTAGAATATTATTACTGTATACTCTACTTAATTGGGATATACTGAATAGGGATAGCTGCTTTACTGGGTCTATCTCCGTGGAAACTGATGACAGTGTGTACTAATGACTGTTAGTTAATCAAGATAGTATTGGCATATGTTCTGCTTAAGAGGACTGATTTAGTTTCTGCTAAATAAAGTGCTGTTTAGCCAGGTGATAAATAGGTGTGAAATCGTGAACTGGTTTTTAAATATGCAGGTTGGCAAATAAAGACAAAGAAGTATATTTTGCTAGACCCTTGGGTACATCAGTCAAGTGTGGCTGAGTTCAGTGGCACTGGCTGAGGCTAGGACCACTCTGTCGGCATCGCACCACATCGCTTTTGATCGTGGTACTGACAAGCCTACTGGCAATGGTAATTCGTACTTGGCATTTCTGTAGCTCGTAACAGGTGAGTGTGTGTGTCGCACTGCATAAACAGATACACACCAAATACTGTGTCACACCATCCAGCTATGGGCCTGACCAGTCCAAAACAATCCAGTATGTATGGTGCACCTACTTCCCAGGTTTTGCCAGTGGAAGACATCAGAGCTTTTGGAGTGCATGGGGAGCATGTTGCTCTCTTCGACAAACTGTTTTGCATTTAACTTCTTCCTTGCCAGCCTGAAGCATGTTTGGGCCCTAGTAGACTTTTTTGTGTGATTTTGGTAAATCTCCTTGGACTGTGATTCAGTGAAGTGCAAAGCAGGAGTTCTGCTAAATTAAACAGCAGTCTGTGGAAGAACTAATTCAGTCTTTAGTGTTGAGAGGCACTGTGGCTTGATGGACTTGGCACACGTGGAAGTGCTACCACTTTTTCTTCTCAGCCTTAAGCCATTTGCTTAACTGTAATATAACAGTATATAAGTCCATGTTTTTTCCATAACAATGTTGATCTCTCACCTGACAAATGACATCTCCTCGTCGCAGAAAAGAAGTACAAAGTGTTTGATTTCTCTGTTAGCAAGATAATCATGCTAGTAAAAGCTGCAAATCATTGTAGTCTTCATAATGGGGTATTAAAATTAAAAGCTCACAGATGGTCCGTAATGAAAACCTTGGGCTGTTTTATTTTACCATGGAACCAAAGAGAATCTAACATTTCTCATGTATGGAGAAACCCTGAACATACTGATAAGTCATTTCTGAGTAAAAATTTGTAAAGTCACCGAGAAAGCAGTAGGTCATCTCAGAAATTATTTAAGCATTCTTATCAAAATTAGTATTTGATACCAGAAGTATTGTTTTCTGTATGAGAAATCCTTTTAAACATCCTGTGCAGTGGATCTGGTAACTGTTGGAAGCCGTGTCTTATTATAGCTGCTTGAAATTCACATAGTAAAATTAAAATCATTCAAGGTGTATTCTGCTTCTGAGTTCACAGTTTCCACAAAAGTTCAGTGTTTCTATGGTTTTCTTTTCATACTGTCAGCTATTTCTGGACTCTGGAAAACTTTGGGTTTGCTTCTTGTCCTTAACTGAGAGACACCATAAAAGCTGAGTCAACTTTGTGATGTTATATTCTTCAGTTTTAACCTGGACTATAATATTGTTTTTTGTCAACAAGCTGTGATGTCTTGTACATTATATTTGATGTATTTCTTGAAACCTCAGCTGCTGAAATCATGTGCAGAATTAATCTCATCTAATCTATACTGTTTGAAAATTAAAGCATCTGTTTTAAACTGGTTTCCTAAGTGCTCCCCCTTCTATGTGCAGCTGTGTAAACAGATGATTTTGTGGAGTTCCAGGACAAGGTGAGATCTGAATCTTTCTTGAGATGCTTTTCTCTCTTTCACTGCTAAAAGAAATGGACTTCAGATGGCATGCTTAGCCTAAACATGGACAGGAACAACATGGACCTTTTGGAGTGTGTCCAGAGGAGGGCCACAAAAATGATCTGAGGGCTGGAGCACCTCTGCTATGAGGAAAGACTGAGGCAGTTAAGGCTGTTTGGCCTGGAGAAGAGCAGGCTGTGGGGAGACATTATTGCGGCCTTTCAGTACCTGAAGGGGGCCTATAGGAGAGATGGGGAAAATCTTTTCAGCAGGGCTTGTTGCAACAGGACAAGGAGTTATGGCTTTAAACTCAGGGAGGGTAGATTTAGACTAGTTATAAGGAAGAAATTTCTTACCATGAGGGTGGTGAAACACTGGAACGGGTTGCCCAGAGAGGTAGTGGAGGCCCCATCCCTGGAAACATTCAAGGCCAGGTTGGACGGGGCTCTGAGCAACCTGGTCTAGATGAATATTTCCCTGTTCACTGCAGGGGTGTTGGGCTAGATGACCTCTAAAGGTTCCTTCCAACCCAAAGCATGCTATGATTCTATGATTACCTCTTCCCTTGCTGAAACTCATTCTCTGTGTTCCCTTATGTTAACCTAGCTTAACTCTTTGCGTGCTTTTTATTGCCTATCTTTAAGCAGAAAAAACAAGCACTGCTTGTTGTTTCTCTTTGCAGTTTATTTTAAGACTAGCATGCTATTTAATATGTCTTCTCTATATTTGCCACCTTTTTCACATTTAAGTGAAGGTGAGACTGTGAACGTCTGTCTCCAGTACTCTGTAATCCATAGCTAGTGGGGCTCTTACCTGCCTCCCGGGTGAACAAGGTTATTCAGTTTTTTCAGTGGAGAGGCTCTCTGTGAAGGCAGCTGACTGCTTTTTGTGGAACCAACACAGTGTAAGGGGTATCCTTGAGGAAAATTCTCAGCAGAGATCGTAGGGCAGTTCATAAAAGTTACTCAGATGTAGATATTCTACTCTTAGTTGCAGCTGTATAATCCAGAGGAGTACCTCCTGATTTAGAGATGTGAGAACAAAATGTATCCCTATTAACTTGGCTGTTCCTATGCTGTGAACATGTCAATTACGAATAGTTTGGCCCTGGATAATTAGACAACAAATATCTCGTTAACTGCTGGTAGGAATCAATTCTTTGCATGGTCTTAAGTTATTGTGTTTCACAGAGATGGTGAATCAGACTCGTGATTAGTTTTATTCTCTGTAAGCCCTTTCAAGTCATAGGATGAAACAAAATTATGACCGAGTCTAACGATGGACATGGATCAAGATTTTTTCTCTCTCTGTCACGAAATGGAGTGTTATGAAAAGGTTCCCTTCCATTATTAGTTTAGGAAAGAAGCGTCAAATTGAAAAATAGAAGAGAAAATAAAGGGAGTTATAGTCTGCAGTAGGTGGAGAGAGACCATTTCAGCTCTTCCCAATTTGCTAGAAAATCTCTTTGCCTCTCTTATCATTACCTTTCATTCCTCCTACTCCCAGCTTAAGTTAAAATATTTACTGAGGCTCTTGCCTAAAACCACTGGAGCTAAACTGTTTTAGTATGGGGTGAATTTGCAACAGGATTCTTATAATTTGTGCCCAGGGAATGGAAAGAACTGTGTATCATTAGGCATGTGGCTTATGTAAGAGTCAGGGTAAATGGTGAAACAAAGAGGAAAAGAAAAGCAATCACTCCTGGACATGCCAGAGAATTAACACAATAGTTTTCTCAGAAGAAATTCTGTTATATTGTAAAAATACCTGCGTGGACCATTTTAAAACTTTTCATTATTTGCTCAATAGACTGTAACAGTTCTGAAGCTTACCGTAGTTTTTATTCAATAGACCAATTCTTTATTTGTGGCCTATCTTGTAAATATATACTTGAGCAATTCTAAAAGGGCATATTTTACTCAATGGACCATAGTGGCTCCTCTGGAGCTTGTTATGTTGTACAGTATTTTGTAGTATGTTGCTGTTCCAATGTTAATAGAGGCATACTCATCTTTATGGTGTGTTCTTTCTGGGATGGATTCCCTTCTAACCACTGAGGTGCCTATATGGAAAGGGAGATTGCTCCAAGTAGCATTATATTGCTCCAGACTTCTGTGTCTCTCTTTTTAAAATGACACCTGCCTTCTGGAGGTGAGATCATTAGTGGGAATTGATGCTACTTTCCAAATTTTACTGGAGAACCCTGTATTTAAACTAACATGAAAAAAAGCGCAACTCATTCTAATCCTATGTGGGTACCTATATGCTTGCTTGAAAATCTTAGTTTTCTGGTGTATCTGTGAATGTCTCAATGACATTGTCTTATGCACACGGAATGTATTGTCTTTTTTAAATAATGCAGATACTCGGCTTTGCCTTGCACTGATGCTTGTCGGTATCCCCCTGCAGAGGATCTGCACGTTTCTAGCAACCCAAAAGGGAAGGTGAAGCAGTAAACTGGAGCATCCTGTGAAAGGTGCAAGGGTTTACTTCTCAAACCATAACCATCTCTCCAGGTTGCGTGAGGGAGGAGGTCTTCTGCAAACAGCAGTCACTGAAGACTACAAGGGTTTTCACGTATGTCTGGCTTTCCCACAAAATGACAAAACCTGAGCATGAGTTATTTACCTCGAACCCTGTGACAGGATAAAGGTCCTGTATTAGTTATGAAAACACCTCCTAAGTTAAAAGCTGAAGCAGAATCTCCATTGGTGCATGTTAGCTTTATGACTGGTAATTTTTTATATTGTCATCCCTGCTCCTTCCCTTTAGTGAAACAAAACTGATTAATTGTTGGATTTTTTGGGTTTCTGCCTTTTTTAATTTTCTTAGTTCTTTCAAAGCTGCTGGCACTGATGAGGTATTAACACCAGTAAGAGGTGCATTTGCATATGCAAATTTTACTCCCTTAATTAAAATCAGGAGCACTTGATTACACTGCTAAGCCCCAGAGCTGCAAATATGTAAACAAAGGTTACATGCTCAGAAAGGAAAACTGAGCCCTAAGTCATGTTTTTGTGATAGATTTTTGTTAGTTCTTAGTCTTCTGTCAGTGTGAAGTCCAGTGCCAAATTAAATTTCATATTCCTAGATTCAAGTGCATGGTGTTCCGGGAACACACTTTGTGGTTATTTTGTTTAGGTTTGGGATTGTTTTGGTTTCATTTTGTATTTTCTCCTCTGACTTGGAACCCTCTTGCCTGCTGGTTGGTAAGAATAAAGTAATTAAGGCAAGTGTAGCTTGAGGAATGTGATGGGGCATCTAGAAGAAGTTAACAGGAAAAAGAAGCCATGGATTTTTATTTGTTTTTTATTTCTCCTCCAGTGCATGGCCTTTGTCCTTCAAAATCCAGAGAATGCTGCACTTCTGCTGCCTCCAGAAGTCGTGAGAACTTTCACTGGTGGACCTGAGAATATGATTTGGTGAGACATTGCCTCTTATGGTAATCACCTTTCTCAAAATGCTTGTTCCTGTCCTTGCACTGTAGTCTTTAGCCTCCCTCATCTACAACTGTTCTTGATAAATTGGATCATTCAAATCATCTGGTCACCCCAAAAACAAAAAACCCCAGCAGAGCACCCTAGTACTGTGTGCTTTCTCTAAAACAGATAAGTTCAGTTATCTAATTCATAGCACAGTTTCACAAACAGTGTTGGCATGACTGAGCACCCTGTTAAGAGCCAGGGAAAAAAATAGCTTAGGAGGGATAAGTTGAGGAGCAAGAATTTCTTAGACTAGATATACCAATGTTGTGAGCATACATTGCAGATGGGCCCTCTCTGATAAAGGCAGTAGCAATACATTTTGGTTTCCTTGAGTTTTTCTAAGCATAAAACAGTGTAGCAGTGCAGAAGATTTGCTTTCCTTACAAACACGTGTCTTATTGAGCTGTCAAGTTCCCTTTGTGGTCAGTCAGTTACCTAACAGTTTTAACAAATAAGATCAGTCCTAAAACAGATACAGGAATTAAAAAAACAGAAGATATTTATACTGGTGTAGCTCCCACAAACCCACATCTTCTCTAGATGTTTCATTAGGACACCATGTATATGGTGCAAAGTAGGTGTGATACTCTTCCATGCTGCTTTGTTATGCTTGCTTTGCAAGGCAAAAGTGACTATAAATAGTATTAGTCAGTAGAGAATAAGACTGTTGTTTCAAGTAAGAAGCTCTGAGATTTTCTAAGGCTATGGCATGGCGTGCCGTGTTCACCTTTTTAAAAAAGAATATTGCAGGGTCTTATTTTCTTGACATTGAGCATAAGTTTAACACTCTGGGGTCTTTTCTGCTTGCTTTCTGACTATCTATGGGCTTTTGCTGATGTATAAGAGAAGTAGCAGAATTCAGCATCTGCACAGCTGCAGAAATAGCAAAGGCTGATGCCAGTATGTCACATTTTCAGTTTGTAAATTCCACTGACTCAATTCACTTAAGGATATGATTCAAGCCCACTCGTCACACATAGCCTCTAATTGATTAGGAGTAACTAACTATTAAAGAAAATTTGAAAAAAAGGTGCCACAAGCTTCACCCAATGAAAGCATAGCTGGCAGCACCTAAGTTCAAGGCAAGTCATAGTTACCCAAGTGCCTGTCAGAGTACAGCCTTTGTGAGATTTACTGCCATTAAGACAGACAATTTTAATCAAAACCTGTAGAATCAGAGCATGTATTCACCAGCTCCACATATTGACCCCACCATAAATACACAAATTACCATACTCTGATCTGTGACAAAGACAGAGACTTCACGTCACCTGGAAAATGCATCTCTGCTTTTTATCTTAATTTTACGTGGTACTTAGTACACAGCCAAAGTAATATCCAAACTAGATTATCAGTCAAAGTAATACATTTCCTAAAGATGCACTAGAACCCAAACACAAAGGGCAAGTTTCTGTTATCAAGATAAAGGATCTTCTTCTGTGAGTTCCTGCACACATCACATTAACATTAATGACAGTTTCAGCCACACGCATGTATATCTCTCATTAACACTAAAGCGCAATACCTGCACATAGATCTCTGGTTAATACTGATGGGAATTACATACGCGTGCAACGCTTATTAGCATTAATGAGGGTTCTCCTGTGGATATCTAATGATCGTTAATGGAAGTTACACACAAGTGTATTTCCCATTAACATTAGTGGCACGTGCATCTCGTTCATATTGATGGGAGATACAGGTGGCCATACCTCTCATCTGTATTAGTAGGAGTGATGCACACACTCCAAGGAGAAAGCTATGCCTGCCATATCCTTAATGAAGAAAGTTTGAGCTGTTGTAAATTCAGTTCTAAAGCAACTTCCGTTTGTGCTGTCTTTTGGTGAATTATCCGAGCAAGGTATCTGTGACCTTGGCTGCAAGGCACAAGTTTCCTTCCCATGTGAATGAAGTATTTCTGAAGAAATCCAAGCATTCTTTTCTTTAGTACTAGACAGCATGTCATCTCTGCGGGTTTTTTTAAGCAAACGTATTTCTGAATTGATGCTATTTCAAAGAAAAGTCTGTATATGCTTTTCACAGCATAGTGGTGGCACACACCAGCTGCTGAGTTATTGCTCATAGACACACAAAATTTATTATAAGTTCTTGTGATCATAACTCCATTTTACATCATGCACTAATGCAGCATTGTGTTAAACTCTGATATGGTTTCTGATTAATGTAATAGAGGACTAAAAGCCATAGCTTCCCTTTGGAGTAAAAATGGTATGGATTTACTAGAGTACTGAGCTTTTTATCCTTCCAGTTATAAAGGGATTAAACTTCAGTGCCCCATTCAAAAATGTGTTCTCACACCAGCCAAACTCTTTCCATGGGCTTTTCTACAGGACTATATTTTGGATCTCCTTTTGAACACCTGCCATTGCTGTGCAGAGCCCAGGGTTTCACGTAGTGGGGCAGCCGAGGGGTCTGCTCCTGGAGAGCACTTTCCTCTCTCTGCTCCATAGGACATCACTGCTTGGGTGGGTGCTGAAGACCCAGGAAGAACCTGCAGGTCAGCACCAGGAGGGCACATGGTGTCCACGTGATGTGAACAGGGATGAGCAGACAGGGCTAAGGAAGAACACTGATCTCCCTGTGAAGTTACATACATGGAGACAGGGAAAGGTGATTGCATAAAGCTCTGCCCTGGGAATCAAGTGATTTGTAATCAGTTCTCAATCTTCACATCTCATAGTAGGATAAATTCTTCTTCTTCTATGATTTGATACACTTACCACTTTGTACACAGGAATTATAACCTGAAATAGGTTCTCTAGATGCCACTGTAATGGCTTAGCTATAGTTAATACTAACACTAACAGCCTCATCAGATATATGCTATTTAAAACAGAAAGCAATACATTTAGTTTAAAAAGTGCCCTTTGGTAAGATAGTCTTATTGTTTTTCTCATTACTGTACAGAACTAGAACATCCATTGTCCATGCAAATTAGTTACAATAAACAATGTTTGCAAATAACAGATGAAAATTAAAGGATTATGTTCATCAAACACAACTACTGTATCAGATTCCTTAAGGCTGGGGGAGGTATATATTGCGCTTTCCTGTACCAGTAAGTCCCCTGCTGCACAAGAAGGCTTCAGTGCAAGGAACGGCAGGCTGTATCACTGCAGCTGCTGCTCCATTTCAGGAGCCTTCTGGAGAGAGGGAAAGCGAGCAAGACTGTGACAGCAGTTTTAACTCGCACAAGAGCTATGCAGACAAACTGCCTCACATGAGCCTTTTGCACCTGCCCTAGGTCTGCCTCTTCAGCAGCTTGCATTGAGTACTCTTTTGTTGCATATTGGTTGCTCACCATTATGGTGGGGTAAGAGATGTTGTTGCTGCTTTCTGTACCAGCAGATATTTTATTGCTGGGCTCTCTGACCCCAGCAGGGTTTGTATGGGCACTGTATGTAATCTACTTCAATTTGCATGAAAATCAACAACATGTTTAAATACTGCAGGCATAAATGCATAGAACTCTTTATAGGCATAAACATACAGATTCGGACATATGCTTGCATAAGACACACACACACACACACACACACACACACAATTATCCATACTCACATTCACCCATCCTGGAAAGTCTAATGCAGCAAAGGTGATTCTAGTACTAAAAGATGATAGATGTCAGAAGGCATCAAGGAAAATCACAACAATAATATTCTGTCTGGCTACAGAAATATTAAAGATTCTAATCTGTAACCACAGCTTTCACTTATAGTTCAGAATTCAGCTGCTAAACAAACTAAATAATTTATCAAGTACAATATGTTCTAACTCTGCAGCTTCCAAAAGCTGCAGCCATACCTTTGTTTCAAAGAGTCACCAAATGGTGGAAATGTCAAGCTCTTCTTTATAGTGCATCTTCCTCAATTCCCTTGGTAGACGGTACTAATATTTTTTTTCCTCAAGATGTTTTATTGTTTTTCTACTTTTCATCAGGGTGGAGTTGCCATGGCAATAAAGTACGATGTCTTGCTGGATTTCACCTTTGCTGTCTTGCTTCATATGGTTCTCTCTGCTCAGAGAAAACATGGTGGACACAACGCACATACAGATGTCTGATTTCAGATTTCTTTCTCGAGCGTGCTTGGCAGCTGCTCTCCTGAGACAGGCAAAGCAGCACTTCACAAACAGCACTTCACATTCATCCTCCCGCTCTCTAATGGCCAACATCACATCTCCCTTGCTTTGTGAGCTCTCTTTTAAGATGGACAAAGCTTTTCATGAGACTTGCTTCCAGTATAAACAGAAATTTTTGTTTAAGCATTTAAATTAACTAAATGACCAAATCAATTCTCCTTCTCTTGAAGTTAGTTGAGGTTGAATGGTGAAATATGCCACAACAGAAGTTAGAAACATCCATCTGGCATCCCAGTAATATGCCCAGAGCTAAGCCAGTGACCAGATTTAAAAGGCTGGGTTTAGGTGGTGACACTGTCACCATGACTGTGCCTCTGAGCTGGGTCTCTCCCTTCTTCTCTCTCAGTGTTTATTGTCGTCCCAGTTTTCCCAGTTAAACTTCTAGGACTTCTCCCAGAAAAAAAAAAAAAAAAGGTTCAAAAATTACATCACTCACCAGGGTGAAGATTTTTCATTTTATATATCTCTCCGGCACCTTTCAAAAATAGGTTATAAATCTGTTATCTATATCTGAGTTTCACAGTGGGAGCATCTCAGAAATCCAAATGAAAAAGGATAGTAAATTCAAACTTAAGTCACAGTCGCTCAGTTTGAACCCTGCAGATCAGCTGTCCTCTCCTTGTGGAGTACCATCAGTGAAAAGAGCTGATATTTCAGGGTACGCTAATGAATAACGCATCCCATGAAAGTATCACTAATATCTTCAGAATATAAAACTCCATATCCTAGTAGCTTTATGTCACAAAAGCAATTTAAAAAATACATAATATTTTTAATGCGATGTGAATTTTTTCCCTTTAGTGTTTGGATTTCTCTTTGCAGTCCAAAGTAAAATAGGAATGTATTACACGAACTCCTGTGGATTAGCCATGATGCCTTTCTTTGCCACTTTTCAATACTATGCTTGCAATGGTCAAGCTGAGAAAATGTTTTCTGATTTCCGGATTCAGGTGTTATCCTCTGCTTTCCTGCTGTCTTTCTCACTAAAGCTTCATCAAGTTTCCCTTGGATTTTACTAACATTTTCCTGGCAGAACATGAGTGTCAATTTAACATATCGCTATAATATTTGTTCTTCTGACTATATCAGTCTCTGACTGCCAGTCCCACTTTTTCTCTTGAACAGATACTATTAGTGTAATTATTACGCATACTTTATAGCACCCAAGAGACATGGGCATTGTCTAGCTTTTATATTTAGTAGATGCCTTAGAAAACTTACGATCTGGGTAGAAGGCAAAAAGCAACACATGGATATCAAGTCAGAGACGAAGAAGGGTGCAGCGAGACTACATGACTTTGCATGCAAAGCAGCAATACCAGCACTGTGATATTATCTCTTTCTTTTGGGGTATTATGATAAAAGAGAGATTGAAGGGGAACCTCCAGAGCTGTCAGATGGTTGTATAGCTGTTCCTTCAGGAGCTCTTTCATAGGATGTGCTGAGGGAAAGAGCATGAAGTTATTTGTCTAAAAATCTTGCAGTTAGCATAAGAGGTTGGCTTGCCAGATGAATAGGTGGTAGGAATTGATGTCTTAATAAACAAGCCACTCAGAAGATTGAACAAACTTTTCTGTTATGTGAGAAAAAGTAGCGCATGTTATTTTTCTGAACTGGAACTTCGGTTTTCAGCCTGGTATTAATGGCCTGCAAATACAGGTTTACTGCTGCCATCGTGACAAGGGCTCTCTGTAATTTACAAGACAGACTCTGTTTACTATTTCTGTCCCAAGCTAATATTTCTGAGAATGGTATGTGACAGCTACAGTGAAAATCATGGCTGTAGAGCAAGATGTGCTTTGGCTACTTCTCTCCAGGTTGCTTCTCAGGGCAGAGACCAAGCCTCCTGCCAGTCATTTGGACAGGACCAGGAGTTCAGGTGCCATTTAAACCAAACCTCATCCCATTTTTCTAACATGTGAGGTCCAGCTTCGCCTGATGCCAGTAAGCCTTTCCTCAGAGCAGTTGTGACAGTGCCTGATTATAGTAACCTAAAAGCAGGTTCTGCACAAAGATACAGTGGTCATTCTGTCACCTGAAGCATGCAGCATGTGTAGGTTCCTTATACTGGAAAACTGAGCTGTGGCTGCTGACTTACTGCTATTTTAAGAATGCACCAAACCCCAGGCAACACATGATAAGAGGAAAATAAGAATGCTTATATTGCTTAACATTTTTATCAGGATGATTTCAAAGTATTTTGTGTGAGTATCACTATTATCCCCAGGTTGTATGTGGTGGGACTGAGATAAAGTACCAGTGAGCTACTTTCTCAAATGCTTATGAGAGTTAAGTGATGAAATCAGCAATGAATCCCCCACCTTGTCTTTCCATTACATGTTGTAACTGTCACATGGACCCATATCATGTACAATTCTGGTATTTATGATTCTAACTCAGCTGCACTCCTTGCCATTTAATTCAATGAAAATATGCACAATTTTGGGGGAAAAAAAGGCCTATTTTGGGGGGCAAGCCATATGTGTTGTTTATAGTCTTAAATGCACTTAGTGTGAAAATCTGGTGGCTCTTGAAAATATCTTCCTGGACTTTTTGCTGAGCCTGCCAAGAACACTGGTAATTAACAGAAGTGATTTTTGTGACAGAAACAAAAAAGCTGAGCATATGTTTTGGTTATAGTCTGATCCTATGTCTCTGAAAGAGGAATAGAACTTCAATCTGCATTAAGAGGTATTAGAACTGAAAACACAGTTCATTACTTATCATGTTTACACTGAATTAAAGCAGAATTTAGCTTTTACATTCAAATGTATTGCTAGAAAAATCTAATACTGTTTGATTATAGGTCCAAGGACGCAGTTGGCTGAGCTGAGGTGCTGAAGCGTATTATGGTGCAGCATTGCCTGCGTGTCAGCATATGAGCACTATCCATGGTTGATTCACACGGGAAAACCCATCAGCCAAATATCAGCTTTGTCATGTGTATAGTAACCATAATGTTTGCAACATCACATTACAGAAGATGTTCAGTCAGGTACGGTTATATTCCACTAACTCTGTATAACATAAAAAAAAAGATAGCTTCCTTCTTCTGGAGGAAAAAATCTGCAGCTGAGGATGATTCCTAACCACTGCTGAGAGAAAAAAATTCTCGTAGGTTTCACTGCTGCAGAATACAGCAAATAAAATGCAGCAATGCAGCTGCAATAATGATGGACTACATAGAAGTGTTTGACTTGTATGCATGTGAATACATTTATGAAAAATATTTTACTGTAGTCCTGCAAAAAGTCTTGCAGGCCAGATAGTGAAATGTCTTAGATTTTTCAACAATAATAACAATAGTAATGGATAATTTGCGCATATAATAGCTTCTGTGTGTTAATATAGCAAAGTTATTTACAACTTTCATCTAAACATCAGGTTCCTTTAAACACTATATACATACATTATGTATATATTATGTATGTATATGTATTATGTATTTATTTGGGAGTACTAACAACCCTTGTCAATGACTCTTCCTAAGAGAGTAAATACTCAGTCACCCTTTAATTCGATAGCTGCTCTTCAAACAAACAGTGAAAATCTGACCTATAATTGAAGACAGGTCGTAGTATCTTATTTCTTGTGGGTATTATATTACCCACAGGTAGTTAAGGAAGTAGAGGAGTTGTGATATTAATACAATGCATATGCTAATGAGCCAGAGCTCTTTCATGTGAGAACTGAGTTACCTTTTGTCTGTGCAACTGGATGAGAACCATTTCAGTACATGTTATCCTGTTATTCTTCAGCTGTGTGATGTCTGCAGTATTAACCATTGTCTGTATTTCTGTATCTGCGTAATTCCCTGAAAAGGGATATAATACTAATAATCTTGAATAGTTTAGAATTTTGCTTGTATACACTTGCAAATGCTTTAATCACCTTGCCAAACAGAGTCAATAAGCAAATATCTGTTGTCAGGGAAATGGTTCAGATAAATTAAACAGAGTATCTGTACGCATTTGTTACTGCAACGGTATCACATAGACCAGGTCTTGAATATTATTATTTCTAGAAATTTGATGTAATGTGGATTACCTCAAGCAAGAAAAAAAAAATCCTTTCTGATTAAAGAGTACTGGGAAGGGCAGGTGAGCCATCGGTTTTGATGCTCATTTTAGACACGCCGGATGTAAATACAATGTTAATACAAATCTGAAACATTTAAATTTGTTAATTTTTGAGTGGACCAAACCCACAGTTCTTGCCAACCACACTGCTCAAACTGAGAGAGAGAGGGACATTATTCCCACTTTCAGAAACCTAGAAGCTCTCTCTCTGAAAACAGAAATCAGTTTGTATCATCACAACAGATGTGAGAGGTGTCAGTGAGGGCTGTAACTTCAGGCAAGCATCTCAGAGAGAAATCAGACAAACTCTTTAGTGACAAAGATTCAGCATTAGTGCAAATGCCTCTAGTTATAAAAAGACGAAGGGAAAAAAAGACATGCTGTATAGGTGAAATCTCAGTAGACTGATTCCATTTTTTTCATGAAGCATTAGCGAGGTTTTAAATAGCTGCAACCTGCATATTAAAAATGCCCAAGTGTATAATACATGAATGAGGGCACCTTCACTGAATACATTGTGAAACAGAACTGTCATCTCCCCCCCCTTCACAATCATACGTTTGCTTGCCTATATGAATAGATAAGAACAGCAAGAAGCACTCATCAAAAGTTAAATTAGACAGTGAATCAATGGATTAAGAGGCTATTTTTAAAAAAATAAGCCTCCCTTTACCAGTTCCTTTCTTTCCACCACTTTCTCAAATCAAGCCATTTCTTTTCAGGTCTTTGTTTAGACACAAAGCCTGGTAAATGATCATGTTTTATCCACAGACTGACTGGGGCTTTTTTGTGATTCATTCACCTACTGCTCCAGCAAAGATGTAATCCCTTCTTCATTTATATACCTAAAAGACATTTCAGACACAGGAAAGAACGTATGCTACCAAAAGGAGGCTGCTACATCTGCTGTGTTTGATATATGTAAAGCATGGTAAAAATCTCTCTGCAGCTGTTTGTATTCAGGATGAGAGGATATAATAATGTACTTGCAGGGCAGGAGTGACTCACTGAATGTTTCAACAAGATATGTAGATTTTATCCTGTGCTATTCAATAAAAAATATATTTATTTTGACAAGCTGTATATTCCTGGCCCACGAGCCCATTTCAAGAAACAGAAACACAGAATTTTTGGATCAAAGTAGTTTGACTTTTTCTCCTTAAGTATTGATTCCCTGCGTAACCATTATTTTGCAACACTCTCTGTAGAAAGGCTAGCAATTCAGCTTTTTAATGATGTACTCTAATGATGGAAGAAAAAAAAAGTCACAAGTTTTCTGGTAGAGGTGGCTGTTGTCTATGACACTGGTTTTTAGCTCTCAAGTGAGTGGAAGGATGTACAGCTCCAAGTGACGAAGCTTACGAATTGCTGTTATCAGTGAGAGCTTGCTGAGAAAATGAAGTGCTTGTCTACACTTCTCTTTCACATGCCGTGGAAATTAAAACCATTTTAGGTCCAGCATGCAGGCCTTTACAGATATCTGAACTGTGTTTCTTCCATCTGACTCCTATCTCTCTGAGCTGTTAATAGCACTTCCATACACAGAGAGATTTTTTAGGCTATTTATGATGCTCCTTTGAGTATACTTAAGCCCTCCATTTTAACAAATGCTGGGCACACAAGGAAAAAAGTTTCTTCTGGACAATGCTTTACAATGATAGAAATTACAATGATGTTTAGAAAATGGAAATCCCTTCCTATTGTAACCACAAAAAATTTCTAAGTAGGAGCAGGCTCTTACCTGTATTTACTACATTTCTTCGTAATTAATGAAATCTGGTTTGCCCCTTCTTGTGTGACTTTGACAAACCATGTAAGCTTGCCTATCCTAAGATTTCATGTGGCCACAGAGTTGAACAAAAGTCCCAGACTTCATGCAGTGGTGAGGCGGACTGCCTCAGCCCTTCGCAGGCTGTGCTATGCTCAGTGATGGTGCAGTAGCTGGCGGGGAGGACAGAGCAACAGAGATCATTAGCAAACCTATGAGACAACACTTTGGCAATCTGCATTGTACTTAGGAACAAACATCAGTACGGCAGGGAAAAAAACCAAAAGACAGAAGATCACTAAAATGGCAGAGCTACTGTGTTTGCTTAAAATAAATAAAATCAGCTCACAAAGGCATTGGCAAATAAAGGACTTGGGGTTTACTGTTACCTCCAGTGGAGGTTTCACTGTCCTTGATTTATGCACCATCCTACTACACTAAGGGTATGAAATTAGATTTCCTTTCTTCTCCAGGACTATTTGCAAGCTGCTCCCGAGTCCCATATCAACACACACTTCTTACTTGAAAAAGGCTGCCAAATTGTGCAAATGAGAAAACAAAGCGATTGACTCTTGTTTAAAATGATCAGATGATAGTTAGCAAAACCATCTTTTCCTGGCTGCCTTTTCAAACCCCTACTGAGATAAAAGGAGGAGTGTGTGTATGAAAAAATCTGAAACCTTCAAGACACAACCTTTTTGTGGGAATGTTGGAATGGTCTTTTCAGGGCTTTCTCTTTATTCTCATAATTTTTAGAAATATAGATTAGAACAGACCAAAGAAAGGGATGAGACACTGTAAAAGGAAAGCATGAAACAATATTAAAATGATATGTGACTTCATTCTCGCCTGAAGGCATGCTGAATTCATAAAGAGACTTCTCCAGGATATTTCACAGTGTGGTGGTACACAGCCTGCTTCCCTGACAGGTCATTACTGCATATCATGCTGGGATGCGGTACATGGCACGCTGGTGGCTGTTTTACCTGCCTTGGTCTTAGCATAGCCCCTGTAAACAGAAGTCGAGGACTCCATCTTTGGAATCCTAAATGTTCAGGCAGACTCACAAGACAACAGGTGATTGATTTGCACTACAGACAGAGCTGTCAGAAAAAGTTGTCTTGAATTCAGAAGGCTTGTGGACAGGCTCCTTGCAAAACTTCCGTGTAGAACATGGGTGGCTTTATGGGGTTGGCTTGTGGAAGTACTCCTTTCTGACTTTGTGCAAGGTAGCAGACCCTGAGTGATTGTCCTGGGTTTGGCCAGGGTAAGGTTAAATTTCACAACAAGCCAGGAGGGGACACAGCTGGGTGGCTGACCAAAACTTGTCAAACAAACGGAGTATTTGATACTGTGTGCCGTCATGCTTGGTGCAGAGCGAGGGAGCTGGCTGGGAGAGGTTAATCATTGCTGGGAACTCACTGGGCGGTGAGAGAGTTGCTCCGTGTATTCCCTTACTCTTACCAGTATTATTGTTGTTACCATTCGCTTCCTTTGCTGTGCTGTTAAACTGTCCTTATCCCAATCCACGAGTTTTGCCTTTTTCTTTTGATTCTCCTCCCTACCCCAGCAGGGGGAGGGGCAATAGAGCAGCCACATGGTGCTTTGTTGCCAGCTGGGGCTAAATTATGACAGTGACAGAAAGAAGTTCATTGATAAGGGTGAGAGAGCAGAACAACAAATACAGAAGAATAGGAGGGCTGAATGTACAATACATAATAGAGATGCATTAGGATGGATGAAACTGTGAGGAAAAAATACTGAAATAGTGGGCTATGGTGAAGGCACAACTCACAACTAGCAGAAAAACTGCCTTTCTGTGTTGCATAATGTTTCTCAGATGAGAAAATACGTGGTTAGTATTAGAGTTTTGCATGGCCATTCTGAAACTTATCCTGGCTCCTCCAGACTCGCAGGAGTCATTAATGACACTGGTGACCCTGATAATGGAAGAACTTTCCTCCAGGCCATCTTCCTTTGACAATAAATTGTCTTCTAACCCGAGTCCACATTCTGCCCAGACAAGAAGCAAAGCAGTAACAGAGTAAAAACTACAAGTACTTGGAGACTGGGCAGAGACTGACAATCCAAGCCCTTTATCAACTTTAGGCCTTTTAAAATTTGCATTGCTTGTGCAAACTGTTAGAAAGTAAAAGCTTGTTAGTGGTGGCTGATGCTTATGCAGATTTTGAGAGCAAACCAGTCAGATTTCCTTTTTGAATACTAGTGCAGCTATGAAAGTTTTAGAGATATACAGATAATGGGAAGTATAATTTTACTTCTTTCCAGTAAAATATGCAGCCTTCTGGAGGCTGGCAAAATTTTAAGGCTTTTAGACATGCTGGTTGTTTAGGTCTTTTTGCATTTAGCTTCAGGACCTGAAAAATTAGCCTTCTGGCAGTATTAGTACCCTCCTAAAACTAAAATACCAATTAGTAATAATAGCAGATACAGTCTCAGGGTGAGGCCATGCAATGAGGAAAAAATAAAATGCCCAATTTTTATGCTAGATTAACAGCATTTGACTTATGGCTAATTAAAGTAATTCTTTAAATCCGCTGTGGTCTTCCTGTAACTTTTCTGACCAACTGGAAGTTGAAATCACTTACTTTTTGAAATACAATAAGATAAAATGTCTAGTTAGCATTAGAGTGGGAAATGTAACCTATGATCTTATTGTTCTTATTTTTAATCTGCATGAACTTTTCTTATTCGAGTGGAATAGAAAAATGTGTGAATCAATAAATGGTGCTTCAGTGTTAGCTAGCAGAATAGAGGAAGTGCAGCTGTGGATGAAAAATAGCTAGAGGTTTCCTTGTAGCTGTTACTAATCTACTTGGTTAAATTTTCGCTTCTGTATTTTTTCTTTTTTCCTTTCTTTCTTTCTTTCTCAGAAATAGGCTCAGTTAGTTTATTGATTTGGTTTTACCCCAGTTTTTTAAATTGTAACAGTAGTTGTGACTCCTGGTTTGACCAGATACCATCGCCTTGACAGCACTTGTAGGCTTGAATCACAGCTACCATGTTTAGAAAAGTTCTTAGGTTCCGAAGGCCCTGTTAGATCATTGGATGGGAATATCAGAAACCAAGGCTATCTTACTGCACTTATTTGCAACACAAAAGTGTACATCAGTGGCTTTATGTGAGTCTTAATAATAGTTTTTTGTATGAGCATTAGTATTTTGAAGCCAACAATATGATAGTATGATGAATAGAAGACAGAGGATGTGGGGGACAATTATTTATCAGTGTGGATTAAGGAACAAGTGAAAAGGTCGATGCACTTATTATATGATGACATAGCTAATCAATGCACGCTCATTCTCTGTTTGATCTGCATTAGTGAGTTAAATCCTGCTCCTTTGTGGCTACAGAGGGCTCTTTTGCATTACAGCCAGCCTGTTTTTTCTACAGAAAGGCAGAAAATAGTGGATGGCCACATGGGGATACATGGCTAGTGGACTGCACAAAGCTAATTTTCTTTGCTTGCTCACATGGTAGTAATGACCAGTAACATAATGGAATTAAATAGATGAAGAACTAATAATTCTAGAATAGAGATAAATTTAATGCTACACGCACGAAAAGGAAACAGGCAGGTAAACATGTAGTCCTGTCGTGTCATGGCGAGGAATGAGACTTCTCTGCCTCAGCTTCCCCATCTGTAAAGGGAGTTGGTCCTTGAAGTCTCTTGGCATCTAAAAATTTTTGAAACCACTCTATAGATCATGTAAGTTTTCATTCAGAAGACTATTCCTAATTAAAAATCATTCCTAGGTAGGATGGTTTCCTTCATGCTTATTTGCTTTTGTAACATCCTATTATTTCTAATTTCTAAATTCCATTATTCTTTCAGCCAACATTCTTAAGTTCCTCTCCTAGCATAGTTATAGCTACCATGCCACCCTTGGTCAATGTTCAGCTATGTGACATAATTCTCTTAAATGTTCCTCATCAGTCAAATTGTTCTGGTACTTAAATATTAGTATTGCTTTTTTTCTTCTCCTAAGCTCAATATCTCACTATCTATCATTGCCCTTCATTTATAGCTTGTCAGCCAATTTTAAATCCATGAGACAGTTCTCATTTCCAATCCAGTTGAGATTAATTTTTCAAGTACGATTTCTGAGGTGTTGCCTCTGATATCTACTGATTCTGGATGTAAGATTGAAAATTGCTCCTTGTTTCAAATTCGTTACCCTCACTGTTGTCACTCTCTGTTTCAGCACGTATATGTAGGATCATAATTTCACTCATTGCTGTTTATTGCTCATGTTTCTGCTGTCAGCTGCTTGCTCTCCTTTAAAAAAAAAAACAACTCCCATTATTTTTCTAGGGATTGTAATGTGATTTACCAGATGATAATATCTACAATTACTCTTTATTCATCTTCTAAAGTTCAGTGCCATACAGCCATCTGGTGTCTCATTAGCTCTGCAAAAGCCCTAGACTACAAAGGAAAAAAAAATTACTCACATGGCTGAAGTATGTGAAACCTAATAAAACAAAGGAGACTGCTCATATTTTTTGAGCCAGGCATATAGGTAACTCTTGCGGGACCAGGCCATAAAATACTTTCAGAAGATTTCTTTGGTTAATCGTGTAAAGTAATTAGTATGAACACTGCAACATACTTCATGCAGAAGTGCTAATAGGCCTGTATTAAGGTTTCCCACACATTTCTTTAACAGCTTTTTATCAATTACCCAGGCATTAGATTTTTGACAATATGAAAAGCAGTGTAAAATACTGTTAACTTGAAGCATGTTGATGGATGTATGCTTTCAGGACATTTGGAATCAAATGCAAAGTCTTCATCATTTCTTAATTAGTCATTTTGCTTTCTCTCTCCCTTCTGGTGCTAGAGACCCACATATCATCCCACTCAGTTTAGCATCAACATGATAAATTTTTTGGTCCTCTTCCTTAAACAGTAGATTTTCTCTCTCAAACTACTTGTCCTCGCCAATATACATATAAAACCCCATCATATTTGTCTTGCATTCTGCAACAATAATTCATTTTTTTTCTGTCTGGAAGGATGTTACTGCAAAGGAGCAGCTCTTTTTCATGCCCCCTTTTCTGACTATATCTGAGAAACACCTTTGAATTTGTTAACGCACTGTTCAGCAAAAACATCTACCCTATACCAATTTTAGTGTGTCATTATTAAGGTGTGAACCATTTTGTGAAAGGCAGCTTCTTATTGCTATATATATCATAAATATCTTTCAAACGACCACTCTTTGAACTTGTGACTCATCAGTCAGGCATCTCAAATTCCCTTTTGCTAACTGCAAAATACTGATCTTGCTTATTACCCCCATAACAATAACCCCTAGTTAGGAAGAGAATACTGCTTCTCCTGGCAAACTGCAATGATGTCTTGTGTTTCGTTACTTTCTGCCACTTAGCGTATTAAATCATCTTGCACACAGCCAGTCTTCTACATGCCTCTGCAAAATCCTAAATGTTCTTTTGTAGGATCCTGGATGCAGACTGGGTGATGTGGAATATGCAGGATGAATGTCGCTTGCTATGGTTAACTTATGGAGCCTGCCCCAGCTCAGAAATGCATTTAGCCTTGCATTTTGGTAAGTAATATAGGAGATTATGTATTTTTATCTCCTTAAGTATGGATCAGTGAAACAAAGAGAAATGAGGGATGCTTCCTCAGGGCTTGTAATGAGTCTGCAAGTGAATTTCCTGAAACCCAGCAAATAGCTGCCGCACTCTTCCTACTGAAAAAAGTTAAGGTCTCTAACCCAGTCTTCAACTGCTAGAAAATATTAATCAGAAAGGTAGAGGCAAATTCACCTACCTACCTCTAGCTGATTTGAGACAGCAGGGAGTAATTCAGGGTTACTTTAGCTGCTTTTGTATTATATATTTGTTACAAGCATTTTGATACAAGGATCGGCACTTCACCAGCCTGGGAGAGAGGAACATCCCAAAGACAACTTGCCCAGGAGAAACAGAGAGACTGGTCAAACTCTGGAGTTGGAGCTATGTACAAATCTAAAAAAATCAATAAATACTGCTTCCCCCAACACAAAAGCAAACCACAACATATCCCCAATGCGTTCTTTCAACTGCAGAGATTTAAATTCCCACTTTATTCTTATTTAATCACAGTCCAGATGAGAAATTATTAACAATAAGAAACTGTTTGGTCAAAATACCAATATTAAATCCACTCTGTATAGTTGGAAGTTTACATAGCTGACTGGCTGTGAAATAAACACTGGAATGAATGACTTCCACAGGTCAGAAAAGAATTTGCATGTAAACATCCTGACAAAAGAAGAAAGCCACTTTTAGACAGCCTCTAGATTAAAAGCATTGTGAATTCTTCTCAGGTTTAGCATAACAGTCCTGATGAACCAGTATGCTCTCTGGGATAAGAAAACATAACATCTCTGGAAAGAAGAGACTTCAGCGGAGCCAAGTCAGTTCAGGATCATTTAATTCAAAATCTCCATGTAATTTCCTTTTATTTAAACCATTATTAAGAAATATCCTTCAGCTTATCACATGTGAAGCATAAGCTTCCTTTGGTATTAACTTTGACACATACAGAGCACTTGGGGGATTATATTAATTTAGGTGATAGTACCTGTTAGTGAGCATTTGATTGCCCTCAATGCAGAAGGATTTACTCTTGTTATTGATTTGTTGGCAAATATATTGGGTGGAAATCCCCTGGTATTGCTGGTAGCTGCAGATTCCAAATTTTATTGGATTTGTGAGCAATTTTCCTGTGTGTTTAAACTTGAGATCACTTTATAAAAAGAAAAGCCTGTGAGTAAGGTGAAAAACAAATGCTTGTTTTATTTTGTCGAAAAGGAAAGCTGCCTTGTTTTGCTTTGTTCCTGGTTGTTGATTACATTAGTCTGGCTTTTGTCATGGTTACTCTTGCGACAGGCATCGAAATGCGAACACATTGCTACAGGAGCCAGTAAGAAAGAAGCTATTACCTCTAATGGGCAAGTGGTCATTAGGGCACATTCTGTCTCCTGCAGAGGATAGAAATCAAGCCCATCCACATTTTAGTTGCTACGAATAAGTTTGTGGGCTAATATGACTTCTCTTATAGCACTATTTCTCTCCTAAATAATTTCCCTTAATCCTTTAGGCAGGAGTTAATGTAAACCAAGAATAAACCAGACTGCACCCTTGCCATCCCAGCCCCTGAGGCCAGGCTTGTTTCCAGACAGCACCTCCCCACTTGCAAACACCATGACAGACAGGCCCTCGGGCGGATGGGGCATGAGGAAGTCTGCCCCTTGTCTGCAGGCAAGACACAGCCAGGGAGTAGGTCCAGGGACCCCTGGGAGCACGCGGAGAGGACAGGGAGCATCTGGCTTCACCACTCCTGTGCTGCGCCTTGGTCTGTGCTCCAGCAATCAATATACTCTTAGTCCTTGTTATCAGGTCCCCAGGAGAGGTAAATTGATTTATCTTTATCTATTCTTTGCCAAGGTGCAATCCCTCTGTCCCTACACACTGAAATTTCTGGTAGAATTCCACAGCAGTGTCACAAATAATAAGCACAGAATTGGGCCTCCAGGACACAAAATGTCTCCTCTTTAGCGTTTCTTGAAGACCGATTCATAAAGCTTGATCAGAATTAACAACGACAATAAAAAAGGTGAGTTTAATTAAAGCCATATTGGGAAATGTCTAAAGAAATAAAGTGTTTCATTATGTTCTCTTCTTATATCCTACAATATTCATCCAATTAAGGTTAGCACTCAAGCTATTTTTAAGATATGGCATGAATAAGATAACCTAAGATATCATATGATTGCTCCAGCTGAGACATAATAGTTGAAAGTCATCTTTTCCAATAAAAATAACAGTGAACAGCGCTATTAATTCATGGTAACGATACTACTGGGAGAAGTATATGACTTCCACTGCTGAATAATCAACAAAAGTAAATTAGCTTTAAGCAACAGAATGTATGTGTACGTCTATGTCTGTGAGAGTAAATGACCTTGAGAATAAAGAATGGAAAAAAGCAAATTAAATACAGTTTTAAGCATCATAAGAATATTTTTAAATTATATGTTTTGAAATGTAGTCCATGTGAATTCAAGACTCTGCAAGGCAAAATTAATTGTCATTCTCTTCTAACACATTTTAACTAAAATGCACAGATGTATACTTCTACCTGAAACCTTTCCAAATTTCAGCTTTATCACATGAAGAAATATGGTTCCTGGCACATTTCATTTTCACTTTAACTCAACAATATCAAAAGAAAAACATTAAATTTAATAAATCTGCATTTTCTTATCCTTTGTCTCTCAGTCCTCGCTGTCTCTTTCAAGTGGGCTGTATTTAAAGGGAAAGCATTTATCTCTGTTGTAGACATTTTTGATCAGCCTTTTCAAGCTGATTTAAAACTTTCAATGTCTTAACTTAGGAAGTCATTTTTAGCTGTTTTTATCTATTAACTTGATGGTTTTTTCTTTCCTACTCTTCCTGCCTCCTAGATATGTACCTAGAAGGTACATATTTTCCTAAAACTACCTGCTTTTGCTTTCCACTACATTTTTGCTATTTAATCAGGTGTGTGCAATTTGCAGTTTTACCTGTTCAGATTTAATGTGTTAGTTCAAAACCTTCTTGTCACCTTTGAAAAAAATACATTTTGCCTTTTTTGCAGTCCATTTCTCACTTTTTTTCATACATAGGTACTCCACTCACCTCCACATACTCAATGCCTCTTTGCATTTTTTTCAGGTTGCTTTTCTTACAGTCCTTTGAGTTACTTCAGCTTCAGTCTCTCTCATTGGATTGGTAGGCATTTTTTTCTCTATTAAATAGTCTTCAATATATCAAATGTGTTGTTATGTGGAGAGAAGTTGTCATGTTTTGAAGCTGATTGACACGGACTTTTACAGAAAAGAAGTTAAAAAATACTTGAAGACTTCGTGTTTTTCAGTTTGGAGTGCTTCATAACTGGAAAAATGGAAATAGCTAACTAAATGCTGATTGTGTCATTTAAGGCTATGCTCCAATAATGCCTCTTTTTTGATTGTTTAAGATGGTCATTTTCCTATGAAAAAGTAGATAGAGATACATAAACTTATTGAAATCTTGGGTTTATCTTGTCTTGAAAGGAACCAGTACTTCTCCAACAGTTTATGTACTGCAAATGTTCTGTATATGAATATATATAAACCAAGTACTTTTGCGCATAACCTCAGAGTAACCATTTTGAAATTATTATATTGAATTGCTGTACAACTGTTATTGGCAGCTATTTTTAAGCAGAATCTAGGATAGCTTAATAGCACATCAAAGGACATGTGAATTCCATAATACTTCCACAGCCTAAAAGTGCAATTTGAATAATGATAATTATATGAGACATAATTAGAAGCAAACTAGAGACTGATTTGTATGGCCATTCTAACCATGATTTATTTTAAGAAACTGAAATCTTACAGGCATGATAGCATAAAAGATACTAATGTACTACAACCTCTCAGTATTTCAGGCAATATTGAAAACAAAAGTACTACAACAAGCTACTGTGTTGTAAGTTTTGAAAGAGTTAATGTGCCCTTGTATTGTTTTGAAGTCAGTTTGCTCCTGTAAGAAACACCATGAATGTGTTACAAGGCTTCCCAGAAAAATTTGGGGGAATTTGACTATGCTACGCTGTCCTTCCACTTGCTCATCTGGTGTGCCATCTTCTCCAAGGACTGGCCGTTGTGGGGAAGGACTTAGAGCAAGTGAACTAAATGCCTGTTGTTAACTAAGACATTATTAAAAGTTTATTTTGGTTCATGGGAACTTCCTAAAGGAAACCTGTCTTACTTTTTTGTTTCAGTCATGCTACAAATAAATTAAGGACATTAACTGAGAACAGAAGAAGAGAGAAAAAGGACAAGGGAGGAGGGAAGCTGAGTAGAAAGATGAAGCTAGGCAGAATCTGAAAGCTATGCTCTTTCTCTGCATGAGGCAATGTATACATAGTATGTGTAGGCATAGTCTGTGCATGTGTGTCTAGGTATGTGCATTTTACACTTTTTAACTATGCCTGCATGAAGAATCAATGCTCGGTAATCAGTTGTAAGATTCAAACATCTTTAGGTGATAAATTTTCTGAAATAAATATTACAGTGTTGACATGTATCTGTTATATGGTGTTAGTGACTGAAAAATACATAAATAATTTTGAATAAGTATGATATATGGGATCGATTCATTGTGACTATGCTGGATGACTGTCTAAGTAGACAAATTTGTCTTTCAATGATTAGAATGTATGCCTTAGATTTTTGTTCTCTGGAAATATCTAAAACTACAAAACTGCAATTAACTTAAAATTTACACTTTTTGTTATGGCTCTTAGTGACAAATATTTTAAGGGTATTTACAGAAGACAGAAAAGTCTGGGCATGGATAAAGCCACAAGAAAAAATCAAGAACTGTTTGAAAAAGTTTTGTGATGTTTTCTCAAGTTGATACAGACCATAACATCAGTAGGTGTTCTCCCAGCCAAGATTTGGATATCCTACATGCATTCCTACTGAAGGCATGCCAAACAAACAGAGAACTATTGACTTTCACTAACTCTGAATTTGATACAATGAAGATATTAAAGTAGTGTCTAAGAGGGTTGAGGAAAACATCAAGAAACCAAGAATCCAGCAAAGACCACTCAGTAGCTGATAGTCACCTGAGAGATGATGAATTCATTCAGGTCAAAAGTCTTGCTTTTTTTCATATTCATATATCTACAACCTAGGCAAATGACAAATTTCCACTAGCAGAAAGTGATAAAACAGATATTTGTCTTTGCAAGGTGGGATTTGCTCCATTAAAGTTTTCAGCCATATGACAAATGTAATTATTTCAAAATCCTGTGGGTATTTACCGGTGCAATGAGTGTTTCAAACTGAACGAATATCCAATTCTGCTAGATTCCTATCATAATTGTGGATTTTTATTCCTGTTCTGAAATAATTTGGATCTGCATGTCATAAATTTGTAACTTGCATGTCATAAATGTGTGGTTTTCAAAGCCTTTTGTGTACAGAAGACATGTTTGGAACAAAATTACATCGGTTTAGCCAAACCTGAAAGTGCACCTTAGATTCATGAAGAATACATACATGAAAGTATTAGTCCTGCCAGTAATTTTCTAGTCCTTCAAAACAGACTACAAAAGCTCACAGAATTCTGGAAGCTAGTGGATATATGGAGGGCAAAATGTTAGAATAACTTCTGTGTTTTTCTTTAAGTGTGTTTATTCAAAGCCTGACATACATATGTTTTTTTTTAAAGATACAGATTTTAGATATATGAGTTTACTTATAAAGATACAAGTTTACATATATGATATATATACACAGAGATTTAGATATAAAGATTGATATTTTTAGATATAGGCTAGATATTTAGATTTTTTAAAAAGATTCGATCAATGATATAGGGAATATTAATTGAGATCTGTTGGAAAATAAAACATTTTATGTGTTTCAGAAGGAAAACACAAAGGAAAGCTCCTGATCTACTTCAGCTTCTTAGGAAAAAATACATGTTAAAAATAAGTGACTAAATAAAGTAATATGTTAATAACAACAGAGAGACTTACCTTGTATTAAAATCTTTGGAAATTTTGAACAGTTAATTTTGTGAGTTGAATTCCATTTTGTAACAAAAAGTCTTTGAAAGTTAAAGTCCCCTGCAGAAAAGATATTTTGATTCAACTATAACTTTCTGCTTGTGAATATAAACATATTCTCAAACTGATTTTGCAGTGGAAATAATAAACAGGTGGAGGTTTATTTTAAAACTGGATGTTAAAAGCTAGACTGCTAGGAATCAGGATGGGATTTTCTGTGTCAAAATGATTTAGGGACATCTAAGATGTCTCATATCTAAGAGACCTAAGTGGTAATCCTGAATTTTTCGGAGATCCCTAAGATGCACTGTCCTAACTTTCATATATTTTAGAAAATTAAACCATCTAAATTTCAGTTTGTTTTTTTCAAATGTGCTAAGCACCTTGGCATCATTACTAGCTTTCTTGTGGCCCACAAAACTTACTTTTTTTGACTCTCCCTTGTACAGCCCGATGAATGAATCTCTTTCAAGTTAACAAACTGACACAGACCTGCATTTAATGCAATATTTGGTGTTTTGAGCAAGTATTCTGCACAAATTTTTTTTCTCATAACTATCATTCTATCAAGTAGTGCTGCTGCTACATCTGTGATAACAATAATAGCAATAGTCACGATGATGCAGGTTAGGAATGCATACAATATTTAATTTTTGCCACAGACAAAAAAGTAATTTAGAAGGGACTGTGCAATGGCCTAGACTACTCTCAAATCCATAAATAAACTATTTTGTGAGTTGTAAACTTCTAATTTGCTTTGCTTGGCATACTTAATACATTCCCTATAGCGGACAACATCCACCAGCATATTCAACACCAAGTGATCTTAGCTTGTGAATTCCTCCTTCATTTCGAACTGTTCAAATGTTGTATCTGATGATGCAAGCAGGATTTTCATGTGCTTTTCACACAGAAGAAATAATAGATGAATGAAAATCTTTGCCATGCAAATTCTTTCCTGGAATGGCAAATGAGTTGTGACCTAGTTACTAAGTAGAGGTGATCACCACAGTATTGATGATACATGCTGTTCTAAAACTATGATAATTAAGGAGCATAATGCTTTGGGCATACAGTCAAAATTTCAGGAACTGATGAAAACTGGTGGATCTTTCTATTATTTTTTGATTCCTTGAAAATACCACATATTAACATCTTAAAAAAAAATCTTCAGAGTGCTTATGTTTGTCAGGAGGTCTACTTAATTAATTTTCATTATCTCTATCTATGAAAAGTCAGAACCAAAAAGGCCAGAGAGCTCTGTGGGCACTTGTCTAAAGGGACAGTTAAATATTGAACTAAAAACTATCAATGTCTCAAGATACATTTGCTTTTGACTTTGCTATCTCCCTCTTCAGTTTAAAATGTCATCTTACTAGCAGAGTGATTTATGCATGAGAATAGCTTTACAGATTTTTGTATGTTGATCTGATTATAGTTGGATGTCCCAGAAAAGACAGGCACTCACAAAAATACATTTACATGGTAAGTTCTTTATGAAGATTTGGAAGAGGAATTTCCTTTACTTTTCCTAGTAATGAGCAGATAATTCATGTTCAGCAATTTCTTTGATTCACATAGCCTATTTGTGCTCAAGAAATATTCATAAGGAGACAGAGATTTTTCTCAAATTTATGCAACATCCAAATGTCTTTTCCAAATATTTTTTTAAATTGTTTCCTTTTCAGTGTGATCTCCAGTTCATGTCGTTTTGTTTATCTGCAAGCTGCCAGTGTTTTGGGGTTTTTTCCCACCCACTCACTCATTAGGTGAAATCATCCTCAGATTTCAGATCAGAGCACTGAAATGGGATTTCAGCAAAAGTACCAGGAAAAAGTATCAGCCAGCTGTCAGTTAGAAACAAGGACAGAAGGACTGCAAACTTCAGCTAAAGAAAATTCATTCACAAGCACTTGTGAACAATTATATCATTAGCCACCTTGTTCTAATCTTCTCCAATTATACCATGCATTAGCATAAAGCTTAAACTATTTGCAGACTAAGTTCAGCACTTCATGTTGTGTGTGAAAACAGCTTTCAGGTCTGTAAACAAATGAGGGACATCTGAAATATTTTATGTCCTGTCCTTATAAAGAAAGAGTAAATAAAAGAAGATGACTATATCAGTATAGGAACAGCACTTTGTGGAGTGGGATTCCGTAGGCTGTATGGTGTTGAACTACACAACAGATTTCTAGGACACTTCATACTAAACTGAGGAGAAGAAGAATGGATTTCTGATAAACATATATTGTCTGTAAAAATCTGGGAGCATTTTCGCTCATAATCTTAATAATCTTTCAGTTAAAGGAAAGAGGAATAACTGCTAATGGACAACTGAGGTGAATGAGAAGGAAAGGCATGCATATGTTTCATCTTCTCAGTCCCACCAGGGGTCACAGTAACACTTTGCATTTAGCAAGTTCAAGACAGAATTTTTTAAGTCTGTCTAAGGATATGACCTGATGGGAAATTTTGGCCATTTAAGATCTTGTGGTCTTCTTTTTTCTGTACTTTTTGCAACATAGCTTTTTGCATATTGCCAGATTTTGCAATACTTTGCGATAATGGGAAATGTTCAATTGTTCCATAGCATATGCATGAGAGTTGGAGTATTATACTGTTCATCATCAGACTATGCTTCCCAAAGAGACCTGTGTACTGCCGCCCAGAAAAAGAGAAGAAATAAAAACATATAGCAAATTGGTTATCACGGGACCATATTGATTGCTGACTGTGTAGGGGATGGAATTTGTGCTGTTTGTTTGGCTAATGGGGGCTGGTTCAGGGAGGAGGGAGAGTTTATTTTTCATTTTTGCTGTTTGCTTTTCTGTTAAATATAAGACTACCTGGGTTCTTCTGACTTGAACTGTGAAAACTGTCTTGCCAGAGTAGGATAATGGTCCAGAATTTGGCACAAACCTTGGAAAATACTTCCAGGTTTTACAAATGGCATCTTTGCCAAAGTTTGAGGCAACACTCTACACCTTGTAATGGTCCTTGACTCAGAACAGTGTTTCACCAGTACTCAATTGTTCATTTAGTCACTGTCACTCAAGTATTATAGGAAGCTTTTAATAAGCTGATTTAGCGATCTTTTTAGCAATCCTTTCTATTAGATGGTCTTATATACTATGCCATCATTTACAATATTGCCTTTTTTCTTTTTAAGGACCGGTAATACTGTTCTACCAGTTTAACCCAATATTGATTTTCCTTTATATCTAACTCTCAAATTCTCATGCTGTCATAGAGGTAGAATGTCCTTAATACTTTAATAGGAACTATTATCTATGATCTTTCATTGTATTATAGATAATATGACTGTAGTACAGTAAGTAACTGAAGGACTTACTTCTTGTTTTAGTTATTATTTCTGATGCAGAAGGTGAAAAAGATAGTCTGATGGTAATACAGTCATCAATAGTTACCAGAATACAAAGATCATATTACTTATGAATGTCGAGAGTGAGCATATTTTTGATCTTCTTGTCATTGGTACAAATCAACAGTAATGCAACAACTGTCTATTGATCTCCTAGCCAGAATCTACATGACTTTGGATGCATATTACTATTTCCTCTAAAAATAGATTAAAACATAATGTCGATATTGTCTTGGTAACGCAGAGAAGGATCACATATCAAAATTCAGATCCAGGCTTTTGTAATCAAAGCATTAGAGATTTGAACAGAGGAAACAAGACAAGAGCTGAACTTGTCACCTAATAATGTTCAGAGCAGACTGAGTACATAGTCTGTGCATCTTGTAAAATACTTTCTTTCTACTACTTTTTGGGGAGAAGAAGCTCATCTAGGCATGAGTAGGGTACATCACACCGGGGCTGATTTTTATATTAAGCTGAGGAAAACAAACTGCTGCTTTTCCAAAAACTAAACAACAAATTCTGTTTTGAACTCTGATCTTATAAGAAATGCTGAATTTTGCAGTTGAAACATGGTTTTAAACCCTAAATATTTGTAAAGTGTCTTGCACTTCAGAGACCATGAGGTACTAGCTGGCAGTAATGCATTTTGTGCAAGTGAAAAAGTTAGATGTGCAAGAACATGCAGCCTCCTGTTGAATAGTTGGAGTAAAACCACTGGCTACACCTGGCCTTGTACCTAGTCCATGAAGGTTGCTGCAGGAATGAGGATGATTCTCTCATGATGGAAAGTGACCAAATGGTTTGTGGCAGCTCTGGACTTTTACTCAAGGTGTAAACAGGGAGAGCGCGCAGCCCTCTTCCATGATGACACTGGTTATGCTTTAGGCCTCTTGGGATAGATAGACCATAAGCTGGAGCAAGTGGGCTACTGTGTTCAAGCCAGCAGCAGGAAGTGAGTTTTAAGATGCTTTTGCAACTGGCTCTTTCTCATTTATTTCTTAACCTACTTACCTGCAGACGTCTTGGGGTCCATGATTTCTGAATTGTCTTATGGTCATTCTTTAAAATGCTTCCCATTTTGAAGCAGGAAGACACACACACACTGAGTAGCATAGAGTTTTCTGGGCTCTAAAGAGTTTCAGAGTTGTGGAGAGCATTAGACATACTAGCGTCAATGGAAGAAAAGGAAAGGTGGAGCATTTATATGACAGCAGATCTTCTAAAGCTACTCTGCCATCCTTCTTCTCTGCTTTCTATACTTAACTTACGACTGTGTACTTGCCCCCTCCCCCCACTATAAGCATAGGGCATGGGGAAGCTATCAATTCAGAACTGATGAAAGACCCTTGGCTGAAGCAGTGCATCAGAGACTTTTGATAGACTAACAGTAAAATGGAAATGTGTGTCAAAGTGTAAGCCAGACGTGAGAGCCCTGAAGACCTACACAGCTGAAAGGAAAATAATTTTTTCCCTAAATTCAGGGCACCGTATAGTTTTAAACAATGGTTTCCAACTTGCTGGATAAATCTAGATGTGAAAACCCATATTTGGGGATCAATTTTGGCACCCAAACTCATACTTGGGTATTCTACGTTTGCCTGAATCCTGTTTGGCCAATAAATTTTCCCTCCTCCCACCATTTTACATTATTTATTGCTTGCTGGACAAATAGCATTGACTAACATTTTTGTATTTCAATCCACCAATTGTACATGTGAATCCATAAGATCTAAGGTGCAAGAACAACTCTAAATGGTAAAGCAAAATATTGTTTTTCAATTTGTCTTTTTTACCTATGAAACAACATATTAAAAAAAAAGCTAAAAAGCTGCAGAACCTTTAAAACAAATGGCCCTTGACTACATGCTTATCTAATGTGGGGTTTTTTAATATAAACTGACCTCAGTGATTTGCGGTTTGGCCTTGCCCATTGAAATAAAAGTATACTACAGAAGAAACTAGAAGTAACAGGTATTAATAATGGAAGCTTTTATTATTCTAAAGCAGTTTCAATCTCATTTTTATTTGGGCAAGTACTTATATTGGACTGAAAGGGCTTTTATACAGAGATATGCTACATAATTTGTTTTGCATGATTAGTCGGAGTTCTAAGAGAAACTTTTCTGGACCTGAGCTGAGAAAGACTTCCTAAGCAAATAAAATTATAATAGTGATCTAACAGATGCCTTCAACCATGTGTGCTTTCCTGGCTTATAAAATTTTTATGAGAGTTTGTTTTGATGATGTAAGCAAAATTTTCTCATGATTTCTCTGCACGAAAATATAGACAAATGTAGGGATATTACACTACCATTGCATAAATGAAATCTTGTCAGTAACCTGGCTTCTGTAGGAAACACTGCTATATTGGCACTCCAAATCCTCCCTGCTAAATATAAACCAATAGGTCCAAGCCTTAGGAACAAAAAAAAGAGAACATAACCTTCAGTCTTATTCATATGGATTTCCTTTTTCCTCACCTTTCTTCTGTTAAAGCAAATATTACCAATAAACATTTTCTAAGTCTGATGTTTATGTTTAACAAAAGCTAGAAAGAGCTTAGAGAGCTCTTCTGATACAGAACAGGAGCAAATTAATATTGTGATTACAGTGAATTTCTAGAACTAAAACTTTCTCCTGAAAGGAGAGATCACATTTCTTTTACAGAAAGTAGAGTAGGAGGGCTCTGATTATTAAATCTCTTTGATGCTTTAAACATGCTAAACAGATTTAAAGCTATTTCCCTTAGTGTAAATATGAAGTAACAAAATAGTAGTTTTATTAAACTGGGTGGTAAAACCGCCATAGCAGATTTGTCTATTTCTATAAAGTTTCTAGCCTAACCATTAAGACTGAGCTTAAAAGTGTCCATGCTCTGGAGAACCTTTCTGCTAAATGTAAGCTTCCATTCTTCTGATTTAGAAATTCAGCTGAATACTTATAAACACAAAAGTACACCCTGGAGACCTCTATCTATCTGAAGTGTTCCCTTGACTATCCATTTTGCACATGTGCATTAAACTTTTGAAGCTGGTATATCTTTGTAAGGCTGTTTAGGGTAAGTACGGGTGTTCAAAGAGCCAGGTCATCTGCTCGCTTACTCATCTGTCTTTTACTCTTCTGGTCAGGATTTCAATAACTTGTTGAGAAATTAAATTTAATATGCTGTATTTTCTTTATAAAATCAAAATGTTTGCTTACTAAATCACTTACCATGCAAAGAGATTGAAATTATGAGATAATTGTCTATTGACTTTTTAATAAGTATGACAAAAATCAGACAATTTCTGCCTTCATCAAGTGTGCTGATGTTAGAGCTTTGGCTGAACCTCTTTTTGCCTATTTTAAGTCTCCTCTGGGTTTTGAACATTCATCTCTCCTATTGTTCGTTTCCTAGTTTTCTAATACCAAGGGAAAGAGTATGAAGCCTTGCAGATCTTTTGCAGTCTCATTGAAAAGATGAAAACAGGATCCACAAGAGAGAACTAGAGATGTAGATGAGATTCAGCCAGGTTTTGCTAAAATGATTGGGGTAAACAAATCTGCAGAAATATGTTCAGAAGCCATCTTTTAGCAGATAATATTTCAGCTGTTACACACTTACTGTGAACAGTTTAGGTTCTTGCCGCAGATTGTTGTCTTCAAAAGCTTTCAGTGTCTTAGCAGTATTGGTTTTGGACTGTTGGGTTTTGTCGGTATAGGAGTTACTTCAAGGTAAACATAAAGATATGATAATACAGTAGAGTGGGTTTTTCTGCATTAATTTCCTTAATAGGCTACCTGTGGGCAGAAAGCACGAGGTAACCAATTCCACTTTCAATACTAGCCCACAAGGAGCAGCTGTTAAATGTTGCATGCACGTAACACCCTTCTTCCATACCCAAATGCCCACATCTGTGTTACTTTGTGTAACTTAGACCGGTTTTGTGACCCCTTCTAATTTTCTGTTGGTGCTAAGAAGCAGCAAATAGTGATGTATTTTAGTAACTCGGTCCCCTCTACCAATGCTGCTACAACAGAAACATCAGTTTAGATTTTGGATGGCTTGATTATTTTTTTCTCCCTGCTACATTATTTACATTTGCTCATGCTCTTTACTGTAGTGCAGTCAGAGCAGATTATGGGATATGTCATGGTTCCCAGAAGTACTCTTTGCAAAAGACAGTTCTTCCCAAAATGGCACTACAACATTAGGCAATGGGTACATTCTGAAATCACTCCCAGATATACGCCTTGCTGAAAACCTGCTTCGAATATTGGTTTTTCAAGTATGTCAAAGCTTAAAGCTTTTCTCTTCTCTAGTAGCTTTGAGTTCACAGAATCACAGAATCACACAATGTTAGGAGTTGGAAAGGACCTCTGTGGGTCATCTAGTCCAACCTCCCTGAAGAAGAAGGGTCACCTACAGCAGGCTGCACAGGACCGCATCCAGGTGGGTCTTGAATATCTCCAGAGAAGGAGAATCCACAACCTCCCTGGGCAGCCTGTTCCAGTGCTCCATCACCCTCA
>Ga0065711_1027188_pt1 | contig 52876 bp, 35 predicted proteins | sample Hoacrofraction12_FD_59098 | JGI IMG/M metagenome (GOLD analysis project Ga0065711, IMG submission 59098) | Hoatzin crop microbial communities from Cojedes, Venezuela - Epithelial fraction 12 v2 (version 2) | ecosystem: Host-associated > Birds > Digestive system > Esophagus > Crop | place... | reverse complement strand
TGGGTCACATTCCTTCACTCACATTTCCAGCACCTACACTACTTCTTCCTGCTACGGACCACCCGCTTGTCCACCTCCCTGCCGTGGAACAGGAATATTCCCTCAGCCAGAGCAAGCAAAGCCCCAGCCCTTTCCGGCAGGGAGCAATAGGATGCATTCATTTACTTATGGGTGGCCTTGTTCTTCATGGAGAAAAGTGTTTTCCATTAGCTGGAGCGAACGGCCAAGTCCCACCCTGACCTGTGGGCAGCTGAGCAAGGCTGCAACAGCTGCAGAAGATCCTGCTTCTGGGTGGCATGGGTGAAGCACAAAACCTTCGACCTCTCCCTGATCCCTACACCAGAGGCACAGCATTGGTGCTGTTTATGCCTTGCTGTCCTGCCCGTGTTGGTGCATGGAACTGCCAGTGGCTTTACATACCTTGGGCAGAGCTGACAGGCTCCAAATGGTACCTTACAGAAGAGTCAAATCACAATTAAAAAAAGCCACAGGGCTGATTGTGAAAGTAAGAAGATAATATTGGCATAACATGAGGGACTTGGGATCAGAAAAGCAATCACTTTTGGATAAGTCGTTCAGCCATTTAACCTTCTTAGCATCTGAGAAATCCCCTGTAATGGACTCGCAGTTACGTAGTACTGCCCTGTCTGCGAAGCAGACACTAGTAATGTCATTGTTTTATCCCTCTTCATTCTGCTGTCAGTTAACCACTGTTTCCTCTGTTAGATAATAATAAAGCTGATGTGCATTTTACAGTGTTCAGATATGTTGCTCTCTAAATGAGAGGAAATAATTTTGGTTTGTCAAGCTCCAGTGAAGGAAGAAATGAACATGAAAAGCAAGTACCCCCTTGAAATATTTGTTCCAAAAGCAAAATTTATGAGTGCATACTGCATGTCCATTTTTCATCAGTGTTTTGTACAGTCATGGTGAATTATGTATAAATTGTCACAGCTCCGTTGGCTTTAATAGTGCTGCAGTTACAACTAGCACCCGATGTTGAAACATCCCTTTGGAATGAATGATATTCAAATATGGGTTTGCATATTGAGAAATTGCAAAATTGATCCTTTTTGCTGAGGGCCATGAATGTTAGCTTGCTACCATGTCTTTTGTCATGCTTCGCCTATTTTCCTAAAAAAGGGAAGATCTGCCAAGAGCATGCTCCATTGCCCAACCGCCCACGAAGACAGCGTTATCTCCCTTTCCATATTGCATTATCCATCATCGGATTTTTTTGTTTCTTATCCTTTTAGCAGCATTGCTACAGCACGTGGGTGTGAACGAGGAGAAGGGGCCAGCTTGGACCTCAGAGACTGGCCCTGCTAGCTCTGTGCGGGAGCTGCCGCAGCTTCCTTTCTCCCCAGCTACTCTCCTGCATCTTCCCTGGCCCAGGGGTGCTCAAGGGGCAAGATCAGACCGTCAGAAAGAGAGCAGCGAATGTCACAGCTGGGGTGTCATCCTGCAAGGTGCACAACTGGTCGTGTAATGCTTGTCTCTGCTCATTATCTTGCTTCCAGCGCGGAGCAGTACCTCTCTCGGCACTAGCTTTCAGGGAGAAGGTAATGTGAAGTGTTGTTCTCAGTTACTGAAAAGAGGTTGTATGGGCAGCACTGTATTCAGAATTTCAATCTGTATTTTCACTTTACTTGTTATACTTATACATGCCAAAGTCCCCTAAAGTTGCCTAACAAGAAGTTGTGTGCATCTCTGATTTTAGTTTGAATTATCTTTCACCTTACTATATTTATTATCTGTTATTCAGATAGCAACAGCCTCAGGGGCTTTTAAAAAAAGGAAAAAAAAATTTCTGATTGGAATGGGTTGCTTGTTGTTTGTTTATTCCTTCAAAAAAAGGCTGTTTTCAGATTTGAAATATAAATCTTATCATAGCATATGTAGATTATGGTAAACAGCTAAAGAAAAAAGCAAGCAGTTTGTGGTTGAGAACAAGCAACAAAACAAATTTCAAATTTAGCATCCTATTTTCTGTAATGTGCTTCTGCCCTTCACGCACACTGTGATCCATCCTGGGCGTTGACTAAGGCATTGGCTGAATGCTGAAATAGCTGCAGAAGGGAATATTTCACCACGGGGTAGTCCAGGATCTCTGTTTGGAGACGTATTTAACACAGCCTGCCAGGGGACGGGGAGCTCAGGTAAGGCAACAGGCTGGATTTGTTTCCAAGATATTCTCTTCTGAAGCCTTTTCTTCAGCTGATGAAGGTAGGCATGTCTGATGGATGACTTGTCTTCAGACAGCACCAAGAGCTTGAAAAGCTAAATAGGTTGTCTGCTGGAAAATATACTCAACAAAAGCAGCAATTTGTCTCCGGAACAATTCAGTGTTTGCAGTGAAGTCCACTTTGTCCTGGAAAGCAGAGTAAAAGAGGAAAGGTTGACTAATATGAGAGCTACGCCTCAATGTATGTAGGCACATGAAGGGGCTCATGCTGTATTCTTAAGCTGCAACAACAGCATACAGTGAAGGGATTCAGCAGAAAGAGGGAAGTGGATTAAGACAAAAAAACCCCTAAATTTTCAAAAAAGGGTCATGGACAGTGTATCTTTACCGTATCATGGAGAGAAATTAGAAAATGGCCCAAACCCATAGGAGATGAAGGCTGTAATGTGTGAGTCACAGGAACTCAGTCACAAGCCCGAGAGGTAGAAAGTGAGCTCAGATTTTCAGTCATCCTCTCCAGGCAGCAATGAGTCAGGCAAACAGACATTTGATGATGCTCGTTCCAGAGAGGAACTGGAAAATTTGCAGCAGGAGGAGAGCAGCCAGTGTGTGAGTTGGGCAGACATAGAGCACTGGGAGATCTCAGCCCGGGGCTGCTTGCCAAGGGGAGCTGTGGAGAGGTATCCGAGGGCAGATTTCTAACTGCTTCAGGCCCCACTGTGCTCTCACAGGAGGGCTGAGATAAAATCCTCATCCAGATGTAACTCTTGATGCTCTGGCCCTACTACAGAGTCATTTTGCTGACCCTGTAAATAAAAAAAAGAGCATTCTTGTATTGTCTTATTGCACGATCTACGCTTGTTTCACTCTGGATCTTTTGGCACTGACTTTCGAGCTGATTTACACTGTGGCTTTTTTGGATTTGGCACTGGAAACGTACAGCGTGAAATCAGCGCGGCGCGTTGAAACGCCCGGCCTCAGCACTGCACCTCCGGCAGCACCTCGGCAAAGTGCAACTGCTGCGCGGCTGCTCTGCACCCTGCCTGGTGCTGCACAAAGGAGGCTGGGGGTGGGCTGGCGATTCGTGCGCAGGAACCATTACATACGTTGTTTAGGAAAGACTGTAATAGGGGACGATACTTTGGGAAAATCAATGGTTGGAGACCCACGCGCGCACATTGCTGCTTGGTGTGCCCCTGCGCTTGCTTTGCCGCAGGGTTTGGGGAGGTTTGTGCGTGGGGAAGCCACGAGCCTGCGCTCCTGGCAGGAGGGACCTGCTGTTAGGTGACACGATGGGAGAAATTTTCAGAGCAGCATCCCAGAGCAGCTGCAGTGAGGCTTTCACTGCCTTCACCTCGCAGCAGGCTGAACACCCCTCTGCGTGCACGGGGACGAGGTTGAAAGGAGAGCTCCAGGCTGAAGGAATCGGGCCCACGGCTCCCCAGGAAGGTTAGGAAGTGTCCCTTGCTATCTGTGTCTGCAGGGGACAAAGTCATTAACACACAGCACACTGGGGTGCAGTGGGGAATGTGCCTCTCTCCTGGCCATGTTGGACCTCCCATACTGCGAGGCTGGGTGGAGACAGCTCTGCAAGGGCTTTGGGTGAAACAAAAGCCCCTGTCCCAGTTTAACATTTGTTCTGGGGGCACAGTGCCAGCGGCCCAAGGAAGCCCTGGCAGGCTCTGCGCTCGCCGGCCCGCAGCACGGGGAGGTCTGGCCTCACCTCCGAAGGCAGCAGCTTGCTCTTCCCCTTCCCCAGAGGCATTAGATCCAAGCAGAATCACAGCAGTGTTGATGCTGAACCACAGAGAATACTTGTTAACGTGAAGCAAATGCTTTAAGCCTAACCCCCTTCAAAATCTTCCCCAGTATCAAAGCCCTTTTAAAGTAAAGGTTTTCTTTTCTTTCCCTTTTTTCCCCACCTTTCTCTCTTTTTAAGTGATTCAAAGAGAATATGCTGTGTTACATAACTCCTGCTATTTTTTTCAAATATTAAAAGCCACCAGGCAAAGCTATGCTGGTGAGTCAGGGCTGGATAGACGTGGCTCCAAATTAGGTGATCGCTGGGCTAGGGGGCAGATGTGGCATCCAAACCTAGGCTACGATGGTGACAGATGCTCACACTAGGGTTCTGCCCCCAACCACTGGTGCTGTAGCAGTTGAGACATTTCCTGCTCCTTCCACATCTGCTCCTTCCTTCTGCCAAGGTCATCGCTAATAAGGATGTATTAAGCATAGTGGAGTGGGCTAAGGGTGGTCTCAGCAACCAGTATTTTTCCTCTTATACATGCAAAATGACCATAAAAAGCATTATTTCCTATGCGTGCAGCCCCTACCTCTTTGGAAATTTTTATGAGATTCCACGCTCTGAGTCTGGATGAAGAAGTTCTCCTCCCACAGAAAATGTAAAGATAAACGATTTGGCTATAAGAGCACGAATTCTTATTTAGTGTGAATATTCTCCTGAAATAGAAGAGAGAATTATAAAACCTTTTGTCTTACAAAATGAAGCTCTTTCTTTCACAAAAAGAAGAAAGAACATTATTTCATTCCGAAGGCCTAGGATTGTTTTTTAAGTACGTAATGGAATGCATTAGGCAAAATGCGAAATATCTGAAATTTGAAAATTTTTCAATGTCCCTGAAAATTCAGAGTGAGGCTGGATTTGTAAGATTTTCAGATGGAAGGTGATATTTTCCAAACGATGTTTTCACAGGACATTTTCTAAACTGTGGATGTGTTAGAGTGGCTATTTGCCCAGAGTGCAGATTCAAAGCTGTATCAAACAAAAGTAAAACCTCTATAAGTTTAATATATATTTAAAAGTAAAGGGAAAAAGCCAAAACTGAGAAGTGAAAAAAAGAGAAAATTTTGCAGCTTCAGAGTAGCATAGGATTAAAGTGGGTTTTATCACTTTAGATAATATCTAGATTATTAATACATCACACATAAAAAGTGGGCTATTTTAGAAAGAACCTGAAGGCTTGTTATTGAAGTCTTTTTTCAGTCCCTTCCTGAATAACAGCATTTCCCAAGTTCAGCTCCTTTGCTTTTGTTGCCCAAATGAATTAACTCTTATCAGTCAGAACTTGCAAAGATCATCTTTGCTTTTCAGTCGCTGAAGCTCTGTTCTTCATCAGCTGCACTTCCTCCGCTGTGCACGCACGCAGCTTCCCTCCCCACTCCCTTCCCCGTAACGGAGACTTAAAAAGTTCCTATTTTCCTTTACCACAAGGGAGCTCGACTGTTGTGCTCAGTGTGCGAACGGGGGCAGTTTGTCATGACGTTTTCCCTGGAAATTCCCATTGTCAGATGTAGCTATTGCAGAGGATCACTCCCTCTCCCGGGCTTGAATAGCTGCTGATGAACTCTGGGACCTCTGTGGCAGCTCGGCTCAGCGTGCACGCATCTCTGACCTCTTCCACGCACAGGGATCTTCCATGAAATTAATGCCCAGGCTTTGCTTTAATCACGTTAGCAAACCCACAGTGACTGGCATGGTGTGTTTGACTGCTCGGTTCAGTGAGGACACAGAACAGCATCCAGCCACGTCCCCATCACTTCTTGGGTTGTACTCCAAGGTTGGTTAAAATATTTGTTAAAGAGGACTCAGCTCAAAGAACAGGGCTCTTAGCACCGTAGACAAAGTATAGGCCTGCCAGGGCTAATTAATTTAAAAAAAAAATCAGTTGCAGTGATTCCTGAATGTATCGAGTGTGATTTTGTTAATTTTAACTGAACAACCACGTAGGCAAAACACGTTTTTTCTCAGTACATCTTGAGGACAAATTTCATTGTAACATACCTTTTTATCGTTGTTTTCAGCACAGTTTTCTAAGGAACTCTCTAAAAATTTATCCTTTTATCCACCAGCTCCCTGCAGCCCCTTCTGGGCTGAAATAGCAGTCTTTTTACAACGTACATCACTCAGTGCAAACCAGCTTGGGGCAAGAAGGAAGAAAATACTACATCTGAGAGAGAATTTGAGGTAGAAGGCAGTTAACTGCTCATACAAAAATTCAGCAGAACAGGAGAAATCCTCCATACTGATTGTTGGATCTTTACTAAGCAATGAGACCCAGATTTTTGCTTTTCTGTTTTATAAAGAAACCTAACACAGCCTGCCACTAAGATGAAGTACACGGTGGCCATGGATTTAAGTGGTGAGCTAACAGTAGACACTTCACCCTTCCTAAACTGCAGGTACATGAATTTTCGTTAGAGGTCTAGGATCCGTGACAGATCCAGCAGGATCTTGCTTAAGCTCTGATGCTACTAAGAAATCAGAATCTGTTGGTAGGCATGCATGTATATATGAGGTTGTAACCAAAAATTCAAAGCTGCCAGTAATGAGTGATGCCAATGATGGCAATGATATAACTGAAATGACAGTGTAGAAATGAGTCCTGCAATCTTACACACAAATTAAAGCCAAGCTGCATCCTAACATCTTTCGTGAAGTTGCTTTAATGCATATTTTATTTTTTCCACTAAAGAAAATGACACATACTCTTTTGCCTGCAGTTCTCTAGTTCTTCCTGTGAAGTCTTTCAAGATGTCATTTCTCAGAAAGTTCTCCTGAGTAAGTCAATGCACATATGAAAGCACGAATTAATATGTCAAGAGACTCGTTGGGATGGGTGGTTTGCAGGGAAATAACAGTTCGGTAACAGAGGAGTCATCATGCAGAAAGATGCCATCCCATGAGCATTTGGTGTCTCATGAGTGTTTGGATGTGTTCCCCAACAGCAGACTCGTGACAGAGCCATGAGATTGCCGTTACTGTCGATGACTCTGGCGTGCCTAATCGCCAGGCACTGGCTTACATGCTCAAGGCATCTTGGCTTCACAGAACTGCCCAGATATTTGTGGATTGCCACTTTCCTGTTATTAGCCTGCCATGCCTGGTCATTCTCTGAATTTATCTTTCAAGGTTGATTCACCTCTGCTTTACACCACTGTGTCACTGAAGTTCTGCTAATGATTTATCTGCCCAGAAACTGTACTCCCTTGTGCTACGCTCCCTGCCAGACATTAGCTGACAGAGGAGATCTCATACTTCCTACCTGCAGCTCCCCAGAAGATGTATTGCAAATACATTGAGTGCACCCATTTCTTTGCAGAAACGTGCTTACTGTGTGACCCACATGAATTAAGGAGCAAACTTGCTCATGTTCCTTTGTCTCACCTTGTATCGATGGCTATGGCACTGCTTCTAGAGAAAGGTGCTATAATTGCTGTAAGTGGATGTGTTAATAACCAAGCTGCCCTGTGTGGAGTGATGCTGTCAGATTTCAATATTGCAACACAGATTGATTTTGTACATTTTATATTTAAGGCAAAGTGCAGCCAAAAATGTTTCAAGAATGAAATGTTGCTGCTGAAAAAGAACCAGCTGGCTGGGGCAAGGCAGCTCCTGGGAGCCACCCTGGTGTAAGTGCTCGTGGTCAGGCTTGACAGCACAGTCAGGGTGCTGTGAGTCGTGGACAGGGGACTCACCATGCTGCTCTGCAGCCCCTTCCAGCCAGGGCCATGAGGATACCAATAGGCTCTGACACCCTGGGCAGCCCCATCCATGCACCCTGTGCCCGCTGCACACGCAAACCCTGTGCCTTGACCTTATGGCTTGATTTGCAGTTGCCCCATCTCTATGCACTTGCCTGGGAATCTGATTGTGACTGGCCCTGGCTGTGGCCACTGGACCTGCCTAGCTCTTGCCCAGGTACTGGGGGGCTGCATCCCTAGCTGGGGGTGCTGCCATGCTGTCATCCTCGGTCCTGCTTGCCTGCCCCTTGCAGAGCACCTTCCTGCTTCTCCTCTCCAACTCTGTCATCCACACTCTGGCTGCAGCCAGCGCAGTGATGAACCCCCCTCAAATCCAGCAGCAAGAAGGGGGGAATAATAATAATTGTTTTCCAATTGCATAGTTCCTCTGAAGTGCAACTTTCTCCTCTGCACATATGGCTGAAAGAGTTGACTGCAGAAATCTATGAGAAGCACAGGTTAGAAATGTGTTGGTCCTGAAACATGTTAGTCAGTTTATAGCCGGGAAGAAGGAAATCTCCAGCCCTTGTCTTTGTGACAATGTTCTTGGCAAGAAAGAAATGCAAATCAAAATCGCTGTTTCTAAAATCTGGCCCTGTGAAGGAGAAAGGATAGAGAGATGCAGAGAAAGCACACAGCTACAAAACTGGGAAAATGTGATTTTCTGGGCTTTGGGAAACTTAACACCTTGTCCAAAGTATTCGGATGTCCCTATCTCATCCAAAGCATGTTCTATGGCTGGATGATCCAGCAGCACAGAAATGTGCTGTCAGTGATACTGAAGTGTTGCCTGAGCTAGCAGAAGGTGCTTACAGTGCATCCATGAGCAATAAATCAGGAGGATACACTCAGGTAACAGTGCTGGCCAGACTGCAGGGTATGGAGGCTGTTCCCCTAGAGCTGCTTGAACTATGGTTAGAGGAGCTAACAGGGCAGGAGAAATGATGCATTGGACTGTGATTTTTCTACGCTTTGCACCTTTGGAAGAAATAAAAATAACCTGTGCTTTTCCAGAGAAGAAAGTTACTTTAATATGAAATTAGAATATAAAGGGCAAATGAGGAAATTGAGAGCTGTGAAAAGTGAGGGGAGCCAAGAGGGCATTGGTACAATGAGTTTTGGTTGGAGAAGGGGAAAAAAAGTTTTGTGGAAAATTGCTCCAGGTAAAGATACTATCTTCTTCTGCATGAGCAGCACCGAGCGAGTCTCTGTTTTGAAGGAACCAAAACAGGTTTCTTCTTCTGTTTCTTTTCCTTTGACATGCCAGCTGAGGGCTTAGAAGATTTTCATGACGGCCTTCGGTCCTGGTGAGGCTGCCAGGCATCTGCCAGGCTGGCTGCTGGGGGCTGACGGCAGACCCTCCTCCTCCTCCCTTGTACCCCACTGCAGCCTTCCTCCACCTGCCCCACTCCTGCTGCCAGCTCCTCTCCCTCCCTGGGGCTTGTCAGCTCCCTTCCTTCCCTGCAGGCAGAGCGTGAGATTGAGAAGAGCCTTCCAGGCAAGCAGCCCAGGAAACGTCGCAGAAGAACACCAGCATTTTTCCCAGCTGAATTGAACATTTCAGGCAATGTTGCCAAAAAAACCCCCAAACCCAACAAACCAGGGAGCTTTGCTCAAAAGAGATTATTCTTGACCCAGTGAAGACTCCCAGGTGAAATGATGTGAGGGGCTGGGAGGCCAACTGGGAGAGGTGCAGAGAAGGTCCAACAGGATGGTCAGGAGAGCAGAGAAAGCCTGCTGAAAGCCAGGTGTGCTTCCATGACTGACATGAGTGTTGAGGTGAGGTGGGATAGATGTCTACGAATACATTAGGGAGTAAATAGTCTAGAAAGGGAGGGTGAAAGCAGTTCACTTCAAAAGAGCGGCTTGCAAAGAAGCTGGTACACAGAGGTCATAGATGAACTGGTACACAGAAGTCATGGATGAACTTCAGCAGGAAATTACAAGGTCTCACCCTCGTGATGCTGTGGTTCTGGGCAGCTCGTCACTTCCCAAGATGTAGTGTGGGTGGGAGAGTCGCACGAGAGGGCTCCAAGCGCATCTCAGCAAATCCAATGGGTCATGGAAGTGGCTGGACAATGCTTGTGCCTGGAGCAGCAGCTGGGCTCAACAACTCGGCAGGTCCCTTTTAATGGCACGTGTCTGTATCTGCTCATCTTTCATGTTTTTTCACTAGTGCTTATGTGTCTGTTTCCTCAAGCAGTGGAAATCATTTTTACCTTGGGTGAAATTTGCTAATGGCAAGAAAAGAAAAAGAGAAAACAATGTAAGAAAAATACTGACACCATCACTGTCAGAAATGTTTCACTTTTTTCCCCAAAGCCACCACAAATCCACTCTGAGTCTGTTTTACATTCACTTTTGAAACATCTGCACTCAGAAACTGTGCTTCAGCTCAGCTCTGTCATCTCACCTGTTATGTGCAAATCATTTACTTGCTTAAAATGCTAACACAAAATAATTTTGTTTCACTATAGTTAGAACTCTTTTCCTGGAATTTATATATGGATTCTTTATTTTGGGAAGAAGTGAACATGATGGAAAGGCACAAAGTGATGTCTGATCAGTGAGCAGTGGATTAGAAACTTCTCTGTGTGTCGTGCCACAGGAACAAAGGGATGCTGGAAGGTGGGAAGCTGCTGGGAGTGGGGAATAATTTCACGAAGCATTCACATAAGTGACAGTCATTCAGAGCAAGAATTCTGACAAGAATTCCAAAGGAATTTGGGACTCACAGGAATATCAAGAATATTCAGATTTCATTATTGATTATAATTGGAAATTTGAAAATCTGATCAACTTTTTGCATTTCATTTCTTATGACCTAGCTAGGGGTTTTCAAATACTAAGCTACTTCCTTAGACATAAACTGACATTAAACCCAGGTAGATGCTGTCTGAAAGCCCTTTCTGTTTAAATCACCGATTAATCGCCATTTCAGTCAATCAGTGCTTTAATTTCTGTCCTTAGTGGCCACATTTGCAGGTGGAAGGAAACCCAGGCCACAGCTGCCCACCTGGCTGGTAGCCTGGGTGAGAAGGGGATATGCTGGGCAGGTCATGGAGGCTGAGCTATTTTATTACCTAAATAGAAAGGCGGAGGTGGAGTTGCTGGGGAGGTGTGTGAGAAGTTGCCCTGCTGCTTCTGTGGTATTGCCATCTTAGCGAACAAGGACCTTCTGTCTCATTACGGAAGAGGAAAAATACATTAGCATTATCCCCAAAGCTCATTCATCTGTTTAAATTCTCACACTCCATTCTTTTCTGCTGTCAATCTGCATATGTCTCTCCCCGAGGAAGAATTAAGGACTGAAATACTCCTCAAATAACACTGGAATACGGCTCAAATAATAAAAGGACAGAGAAAGAGGAATGGTAAACTGTACTGTGGGGACGGGTTTGGTTAAAACTCGAAATGTCTTGAAAACAAGAAGTGTTGAAATTTTGTGACATGTTTTTGTTCTGATTCAGAATAAAACCAATTTTTTTTAAATAATAATAAAATATTAAAAGTGTGTTTTGTAAACATTTTTTGTTCAAGAATTTAGTTTCAGGTCTGATTAGATTTGTTTGCAGTTCTCTGTTTTTATATTGGTCTCATTATATTTTTTCCATTGTTTCATTGACCAAGTATGACGTGAAAAGGTGTTAGTGACCTTATGAATCCAGCATGAAATACAGTACTAATCCAAGCTGCCCGTAATGATAATATTTTGGTGTTTATATGACCTCCTTCTTGAATACCTAGTGGATACACTTTTTATTTTTTAAATTTTCAAAATAATTTGAAAATAATTTGTGAAACAATAAACAAACAAAATATGCCGAGCACTTTGTCCACTTACACTCAGTGGTAATGGTCTTCACCTCCACCCACTACACCTCATAAATCTCTTAACTGACCCTGTGAATAACCACTCTGAAAATTGTAACCTTCTTGAAAATCTTGAAATTTTGGACCAGGAAAAACTCTGAGCATCTCAGCCTGCTTTCACTGTCATCAGAGCTAAAGGAGAATCAGCAGTGCCCTGACCTTGGCTCAAAGGGTGGATCCTTCTGAGCCCCTTCCAGCATGGGTCCTTGCGTATTTGAAACCTTACATCGCATTAAAGTAGTAGCAAACTCATAATGAAAAATTGTGTGGCATAAATACACTTTGTTTTTAATAGCTCAAACCTGATTATCACTTGTTACAAACAAGCTCACTTTATATACCTAACGCAAGTGCAAATGAAACCATCTGTTGAATGGCTTCCCACCATGGAGTAACAGATGCATAAAACATGTGCCGTAAACGGTGCTGGTGGCTTTGAACCTACTGTGGGAGGCCAGATTGTTTTCAGTCTTCTCCCACAGTGATTGATTACCCTGTGGGTATTGTTCAAGTGGCATGTCCACTTTTTGTCTAGCATGAAGAAAAGTTGAGTAAACTGATAGCTATTACACAGACCTAAGACGCAGAGTTCAACATTTACTGGACTTCCTCTCTAATGCAGCCCATCGAGCTTCACACGGTGATTTCTGAATCTAGCTCAGCTCTAGCTGAGCTAAATAAGTGATTTTTCATCCCAAAGGTGAAAGGAAGATGAGGATTCCTGACAGCTTTGCAGCAGAGCTATTAACTCCTTTGATTCAAATTTGAAATGTACACACCATATACTCTTGAAGTTACTTCTTGCATGTATTTCACAACAGTTGTGAAGATGATAGGTTGAAAACCCAAAGTGAAATTATACCTTTTAGCCTGAAATACTTGCTAGGATTTCTGTGCTTCAGGAGACAAATGTTTGTCTTTGCACAAACCAGCCTGCAAGCTAAAGGAGGATATTGAAAAGATACCAGAATGTATTGAAGCTGTTGCTCCAGGGGTCACTAAAGGCTGCTGCTGCTGGTAACCCTGCAATGGGGAGTGTCTTTGTGTTTGGCCCTTCGTGTCAGCCTCTGCTGGTGATGGGCAGAGTGTGCATCAGGCTGACCCAGGTTTTGTTTAGTGACAGTTCTGATAAGCACGCACAAAGATACAGAGAGAGAATAATCTTACGATTTTTTTTTTCATTATAGCTAGACTCATACTTTGATGTCATCCCCTACTCTTCTGACTTTGTCCTGGAATTGTTCCATTTGACACCTGCCATTTTTTGAGAAGCTTTTGTTTCTACTGCCTCCAGCAGGCTGGAAACACATTGACTGAAATGCCCATCAGATAATTCACCTTTGGAGGTGTGAGTACAAACCTCAACATTTCAGGGTTATTTTAACAGTTCTGCTTGCCCTTTCCCTTCATTGCCAACATATAATAGACAGGATTGAGAACAACCAGCCTCTGGTTTGTCTCAGTGGAGTCTTAGTTCTCTCACTATCTTGCACAATCAACCCTTGAACAAATTTAGTTTAACGACATTTTGTGTTGGAATAGACAAGTATTTCTCAAGAGCTCCATAATGGGATTTCTTTGAACATATATCACTTCTCCAGTCTCCTCATCCTTTCTTTTGCTTCTTTGTTCCTCAGTGAAAGTACTATTTGCTGTAAAACATTTCTTTTCACTAGCTACAGACATGCAGAAATTCAGATAATATTTCATTTAAAGAAATTCTTAGGGTTTTTAAAATACGTGAATACATATAAGCAAGTTCTTTGAGGATCATTTTTGGTCTGCTGAGGCTCATAAAAATCACTGAATATTTATAACAAGCACCACAACAAAAGGAAAGAAGAAAGATATCAAGTATAGACTAGAGAAACTGCTTCAAAAAGATCTTCATCTCTTTGGGAAGTGACTTTGAATGCAGTTGTCAAAGAAGCCTCCAGCAATTAGGTGCTCAAATTCCTTAAACTTCATAAGAACGCAATCATCTCATCACCTTGGTCTCATAAGTAGATCCAAGCTATGTTTTGAATGTTACAGAAAGAAGTGTTTAGCAATGAATGATTTTCATTTTAAAAATACAAGAATTTGATTTCTCCTCATTGGGAAGCTAAATTGTAGTGTTGATTTGCAATGAAGATCTTCATGAAAAACAGCAGGGCAACACTACCACCGTTCTGGCCTGCAAATTCTGTTTGAGAAGAATTTAAGGATTTTTACATTTGTCCAGGATTTCCCAACGGACCTGAAGTGCAGCTGAAATGCTGAGAAGGGGTGCAGAGGGGCTGCAATGTGTGCAGGGTCCAGCATAGATCTAAGCTTCTTGGCTTGTGAAATACTTGAGGGAACGACCATGTGGGCGACCAGCTGGCAAAAAAGCAGTTTCTGCAAGGAGGGTGATAACAAGCAATGTAGCTGGTGAAAGCCAACCATGGGTCTCACTGCTATAATAATTTTGGGATAAACTACGGCCTAAAAAGATGGCCATCACATCAATACAAAAATCTGTTCTTGTACAGGCCTAAAATTGGCTGAATCAGGTTTGCTCTTCATCCTGAACTCGCCAAAAGAAATGAACTGACTTTCTGAATGGAGCTTGTCACTGTGCCAGCTCATCAATGTGGCTAAATTTATTCATGAATTACATTACAGATATGATTTGTGTGGAATAAGAACCACAGAAAAATTAGCTTTGGATTGAAAAATTGCATCCCGTTTGACCATTTAGCAATGCATTAAAGAATTTGTTTAATTTAGGGATACTTCCTTCCTTTAAAAATGTATTTAAAGTTAATATACATATGCAATGTTTTTCACTTTTTTTCAGTTTTGAAATTTCTGTCTCTGGCTTTCTTAGCTAAACCAAGTCAATTAATTTTACTCACATACTTGTGAATGGTTTCGGTTGATGTAAATTGAGTTTTTTTTTTTAATTTGAGTGGCAAAACTTGCACGATATGGTCTTCATCTGATGGGTTAGGCAATTAATCATTAGTTCATTAGTTTCACCTTCCAAGCTCCCTTCCTCCGAAGAACATCAGTAAGTTTTGAGGTAATTTGAAAAGTTTTTGCAAGTCAGGTTCAGTTGTAACCCCACTGAAGAAGCACAAAGAGCTTTGGACCTGCACTAGAAGAATTTCAAACTTCCTGCTTCTAGAGAAAATAAACAAAGAAAAAAGTGAAGGGAAAATGAGAGGAAAACAGAAAAACTACTACAATATTTTTAAAGAAAAAGATACTTCACTAAGAAACCAAACTCTAAAGTTTTATTTGATGTGCCAGAATTACTTGGCAGAAGCCACGTACTAAATGTTGCCAAAGTGGAAAGCCAAGGATCTTATACAGCAGTGAAACATTTACAGTGTCCCAGAGCTTGACCATTTCCTATTTACTGTGTAAACTACATTCCTCACAGCCTTGGCTTTTTTTGGTACCTGCAATGGTCTTAAGTCTAAGCAGACTGTTGTGAATGCCAGCCGTGCCATAGGATGTGCGAGAAACTCATTACTCTGTGCTCAACGTCCAACATCATCACACCAGCTCCAGAATGAAACTGAGGTCCACAACACCTACAGCACTTCCCTAAATATTATTGTCTTTCTCTAAAAGCTCTGCATGATTTTAGATTTTGGTTTTCAATATTTTTCCAAGACACACATTTACATTTTTTGCTTTGAAGAATATCCAAATTAAGACATTCTTATGAATCTGTGGCTCTTCTGGGGTTATGGTGGAGGCAATGCTTCTTGCAGTGGTTTATAGCGCTGAGAGGTGCAACACCCAGACCCCTGTGCTCTGAAAGGACAGTCTCCTCTGAGGACAGGCATGCTCCAGACTTCTTCTGGCACACAACAGTGTGGTAGAGGAGGACAAGAAGTGATTCATCATCATAGAGTCCTAGGTCACAGCTGCTGTGTAACACAGTTCTATAAACATTCGAACTGTCTCTGGGTGGCAGGGCTAGGAAAAAAAACAAACCAAGGAAATGTTTGATGGCAAACGAGAGGCAACACCAAGCACCAGTTCCCTCATCGAAAGTCAACCTCTCCAAGAGACTGGGTGGACAGTGCTCTAGAGATCCTCCTTGTCTGGGCTGACCAGCTGAGACAAAGTGGTGGATGTCATAGCTGTCTAAGATGAGCCAAAATAAATTCCGCTCTGCTGTTTAGTTGACTTCTGTTTTGCTTGTTCTTATCATTTTGTGACAAATTACACGATGTCAGGCATTTCTTTCAAAGCTCAGTACTTTCAGTCATGTGAATATATCAGTTTTGGCTTCCTAATAATCCTCTGACCTTTGTGTCTGCAGAGATTAAATAAACAAGATCTCCAAAAGACCAGGATCACATATATATATAAAAAATATAAATGTATAGATGATAATAGAACAATTCTACTGATCTTCTGTTTTGGACTTGCAGAAGGCTGGTGCTGAAATCCTGACAATTGAGTCTATTTGGAAACTTTCAAACCAGGATTTAAATGCTTTTGATGATCAGCTTTGTTACCATATATTCAAAGGGTCTGAATTCTTTTCCAATTGAAGTTAAGGGAAGCTTTGAAAATTAATTCCGTGGAAGTTTTTAACTTTAGCTTAAGATACTTAATATTAAAAAAATGCTTTCTCTAAAAAAATATTCCTTGAACTAGAGAGGGAGCAGGAGCAGCCTCCTATTTACCCTCCTGTAGGTCTGTCCCCATGTAAAATGGAATTATCCTCTTCACAATTTCAGATTATTTCTTTTTCAGCCTTTGCTCTTCATCCCTGTCACAGAATTCATTATTCATTTTACTGACATATCTACGAAGTGAGCTAAGCCCTATTATGATTAGCTTCAAAATATGCTAATCAAAAAGCATACAGTATAAATATTTTAATTTCAGGTTTTAGCAAATCTACCTTATCAAAAGTAAAAGGAAAGAAAATGAAGCAACAGAACACATGTATTATGTATACTATTATTATAGGAATGTATAAGAAAGCCTCCACAGAGAAGCCGCACTTTTTTTCTCTTTCAAGTAAGGGTCCTGTGGCGAAACGTTATTGCAGCGAGTAGGTAGGCAGCCTATAGCTACGCAGTGACGGCAATTAGAGTGGAGCCTCGTTGTTCTGACAGGCAATATTGTTGTGATCAATCGATCTGATCCGCTGGATTCAGCCCAGCAACACTTTCACACTGAACAGTCTATTTTTCTAAAAATGCATATCTGCATTCGGGTGACTCTCACCATATTTTTGGCCAATTCAACAAGGCCCAGAGCCAGTTCTAATACCCGCAGGCCACGTCCCAGCATGGTTTCCCCTTCTGGTGGGTGGTTGTGAACAGGAGGGACTGCCAGCAGCACGTGTGGTCCCACACAGGTACGGCTCTGCGGGATGTGGGTCAGGAGGTGGAAGGGGAGGGCTGAGACCTGGCAGGGAGCCGAAGACAACCTTGTCAGGTGGGGAAGAGAAACAGCAGCTTCCTGAAACGTCCTCCTGAACAGGCTTATCTTGGCCTTCATACGTTGATGCGCTCCGCATTGTGCTGGAAGAAAACAATGCTCTCCCAGCCATGTGCGCATACTTTAAGAAGTGCTGGATAGGGGAGAAAAATCTCTGTTGAAAAGATGCAGCATTTGGTGCATTTTTTGTTTGTTAGTTTGTTTTTGTTTTTGCCTCCAGAGCTTCCTATAGTTCAATATTCAAGTGTCAATTGATTTAACAGTCCATGACCTACAGCTTTTATTTATAGAGTATTTTAGGAGTTGCTCAGTTCCTCATGTTTTGCACATCAGCAATAAACATAAATTCCCTTGATCTATGGATGAGAAGAGACTAACTTCTGCACCTGTGTTTAATCTCATCTTTTGCTGTTCCAAAGGGTTTGGGGCCCTCATGAGTTGCTAATGAATGGATAGAAAGGAGGAAGAAGAGGCTGTCACATTGCTTAAGTATTTGTCCTGACTCTAAAAGAGAAGATTTTGGTAGGAAAAGGAGTTCTGGGTCCCTTGCTGTTGACAAACAGACGAAATGTAGCCAGTGGAGAAGTTTCATTTGTATCAGATTACTTCCTTGAAAGCCCTTAGTAACTACCGTTACCATGAACACATTTGTAATTGATTAACGGGATAGTTTTTAATGTTCTTTTGGTGTGATGTATCTACAAAAGCCTGAGATACGTGAATTCATGCAAGAACAAATTCTCAGCCTTTTCTAGGATGGTTTCACTCGAAAAGCAGGAACATCAGCTTCCTGCAGCTGACCCAGGGTTTCTGCACAGATAGGCTTATCCCACTTTAAAAGCCCAAAGGCTGCCATGAATCTTTTCCAGGACATATTCTATACCTTATACTATACCTGTGTCTTCCACTGAACAATTGTTCTACAACATTACAAGACTGTGCAAGAATAAAGAACTGTGTATCTCATGCTATGTATTTTCTATATGTGACATTATTCTTACATATCATCTGAAATCATAGAAACATTAAAAGAAAACCAAAATCCACTCTGATTTTATTTTCCAGAAGTATTTCTACAGTCAAGAACTACGTTTTAAAAGCCACTAAGTAGCTAGATCAGTGCAGAAACACAATACAGAATGCTGTTAATGTTACTTTTTTTTTTCCAATCGTATTCATTCTTACTGGTATAAATCTTTTCAGACCATGTGAGAGAGCACAGAATCCCACATCCCTACCAACCTGAAATAAAGATATACACAGTATAAAAATATCAGCAATCAATAATTCCCAAACTGGCTTCCATCAGTGGCTATCCAAACTTATTATACTGCCTGAGGACAATTTCCTGCTGAAAATCCAGTCTGAAACAAGCGATTAAGTGAACGAGTGATGATCATGTACTTTGAAAGTTAAACCAGCGGTGATTAAATGTCTGTGGGTAATAAACAGAATTATAAGTATTTAGGAAACAAAGCAGAACTCTGAACACAACCAGAGCATAGTATATCATTAGCTGTTGTAAGCAAAACACATTCATTTGTGGGACAAGATAATGGCTGGACGTGAGAAACTGTCTGTTCCATTAAGTGCTCTTTTCTCCACTCTTTAAAATGCCTCCCTGTAAGCTAAGTGCTGTGTTATAAGCATTTAACATGCTTGATGATACATTTATACATTTCATAATTCAAAGCTGCTTCCACGCCTTCAGAAGTCTTCTTGGCAAATGCTATTTTGAAAGGGATAGCTTAACAAGAAGAGAATTTGTCTCTTAAAAATGAGCTTTCTCCTATGTCACATGGATCATGGTGAAATTTTGTCTTGGAGAGGCCCTTGGGAGTTGAACTCGAACATATCAGCTCACATTTTGAGCCATTCACATGCATCATATTTTCGGTCAATAAAAGACAAAAATTAAAGATTGGAACTTTGATGCCTTCAATTGCTTAGCAACAGATTCAGCAAACTCAGATTGTTTCAACTACGAAATTGAAAGAACTGCTGGGATCTGGAAAATAAATGATAGATTAATCTAGCTAATTGTAGTCTTAATTTCTTTTGCCTTAATTGCAGGATAACAGATTAGGTAAAATCCAGGACAAGAAGTCATTGTAGTCTGAAAAAGCAAAGTGTTTTGTCCTCTAACGAAGCTGTTAGCAAACATTTCTGTTTTGGAATGTACAGGCAATAGCACAGAGTTATCAAGAAATAATCTTCAGAGCTTGGTGTAGCTCTGTCGAGCACAAGGTTTGAATCAACAGGTCCTCATTGTTGTCAAACAGATTTCCTGGTTAGTGTTAAAAAAAACAAAAAGAAAAAATCTACTTCGTGCCACTAGATAGAGTCAGTTGAAGCCTGGGGATTTTTGCTATAAATATTGATACACCCCCACAATCGCTATTCTGACTCATTTGCTTTCTCTTTCCTGTTCCCCTCTTTGGCTTCAGTTTCACGCTAACTTTACACTTCTTACTCACCAAGTGATGCAGTCACTGCTGCACAACTCTAAAAGCCTTCCTTTCACATCTTTGGAGAGAAAGCACAGTCTGACAGATCACCTTTTATTTATCCTGTCTGCTTAGGAAGCCATCTGCCTAGGCAGCAAGGCTGGCAGCGAGGCAGCACCCGTGCCGCTGGCCTGGGGAGGAGCTCACCACGTCCTAATGCGGGGTCTGTTTACCACCAGGCTTCTTGAAAGCATGCCCCTTCCCTCTGCTCCTCCTGTCCCTTTGCTGCCCTGTGCAAGTGCTACTGGAACAGCCAAATGGAAAGGTTTCCACGTTACAGTTTGCCTTTTTTTTTGTCTCTTAAACAGGTTGCTCTAAAACCAGCCAAAAGCAAGTCCCAAAGAAGCCATGAGAGCTTTCCCACGGGTGTTGGATCAGCATAAAGCACTGTGAAAGACCCATTTTTAAAGGAGGGAACAGTGACCCTCCTTGTGACTAGGGGATGGGCCAGCTGAAGCATGCAAAGCATGGAAGACTATGACCAGCTCTTTGGATAAAGGGATGCGTGGATTTCACAGATTTTCATGGCTGGTCTCTAGCTGCTTGTGGAGGTTTGCAAAATCAATGTCCATTTACTTTCTTTTTCCAACTTCAAATTTAAACCTGCAGGTTTTCAAGGTACTTCAGCTAAAATCACAGTTACGCAGGAGATATGAATTACTGAACTTGTTTTTCCACCTTCCTTCAAGCCTGAATCCAGGTCTTATAAGGTAATTGCTTTTCACATCAGTGGTTTTTGAACTGGAGTCTTCAACAGTTTTCAACCATGACAATACTATCACATTGCATCCATAAATACTTCTTTTTATTAATAGCATTTTTTGATGAACCTTCTTGAGGGAAATGCCAGATGGTCTGTATTGCGAGTTTTTTTCCTTTTATGCATTAACCAGGTAATATTACTGGATTGGACAAGCAGTGTTCTCCTGTAAATAGCTATTCTGTTTGTGACTCATTGTGCTCTTCCAGTAGTTTTATTATTTTATCTCTTTCAATATTTTTAATCAATTTCCTTGTAAACTAAGTAAAACTCACTATTTAAAAATAGCTATAATCAATGTCCTGGCCTTCAAAAGAAGGCTCCAGATCTTGGATACAATTTCCAGTTTCAGCATTTTTATTGACATTGTCATTAAGTCCTTTTCAAGTTCCTTCAGATCTCTTGCATAAATAATCTCTGATCTGATGACCACTGTCTGGTCTTTAACGAATTTATGCTAGTCACTGCCCCAGGACTTTTTAGTTTATGACCTTGCTTCAATTTGTAAATAAAATGAAAAGACACCCTTGTCTTAATTTGAGAAGTCATTGTCTGCTCTTGAAATGTAAAAAATAATTGAAAACAAAGCAGGAGCCACTCCAAAATGAGATGTTAAGATATTCAAACATAGCTGACAATTGAATCAACTGTTCACAGTCCTGCAAGCATGCAAGTTCTTCCTTCCAGAAATGTGCTGTAGAAATGAAATCACTGGTCTGTGTAGGCTGTGTTGGTTCAGGCTTGAGAAATTATTTTTTAGTCTTACCTGGACACTTCCCCTTGAGCCTTGGCTTCAGATGGGTTTGTGATAAACTTGTTGCTCTGTGCTAAATACCACTCCTGCTCCACTCTAATTGCTTTCTCATTAACTGTCCTGCTGTTGCATCCTCACTCTCCAGTCCTGTGCATTAAATTTCAGTAACTTAATTTCCACATCTTTCTGCCTCTAGCCTGGAAACAGCCCACCCCAGACTCTTGTGTTGTGCATTACCCTGCAAAAATAATGCTGAGCTTCTCTCTTACATTTCTCAGTCTCTTCATATTGTTGACTGCGTGTTGGTTGATCATCTTTGGACTGTGAGCACCCAAACATGCAGGGTGACAGCACCTGCCCCAGCTTGGCTGGTGGCTGGCAGCGGTTGTCACCTCTTCCATGAGCATCTCTGCAGGGAGAGCAGGAGAGCCAATGTCTGCTGCTCCCTGAGGGACTCCGGGCAAGACAGGGAGGAGGCAGCAAAGGGAGGAAACAAGAGAGCATCTGGGCAAGTGCCTGCCCGGCTAATGTCCTTGTTTTCCCTGCTCCTTGGCTATAGATAGAGATGCCAGCCTCCAGTGCTGTCAGTCTAAGATCTTCCACCCTTGTGAAAGTAACTTTTAAAAAGTGACACCGATTGAACACATAAAATGCTTTTTAATTTTCATGTAAATTCCTTCCTTGCTCTCCTGAGTCTGGAGGTGTCCAAAATCTGAGAAGCAGAAAATAGGAGATTTTAAAAGAAACATTAAGATATTTGCTAGCTTCTCTGTATAAAAAGCATTTAAATGTGCCATGTTCTGAGTCTTTAAAGACCATGAAATGGGTTTTATATTCTTATTTTTTAAGCTTTGCCCATGATTTCTACGTCAATAAGTTGAGATGTATTTGGTGTCTGAGCACTTTTACCTTCTGTTCCCCAGCGTGAGTGTCATTGTTGTAACAGGCAGCTCTATCATTTCCCTGTGTTGGTCAACTGCTCAGTTAATTGGTCCTGGCCCTCAGCACACTGGGTTATGCCACCCAGCTGAGGTTTGAGCTGGAAGATCTGCTGAAATATTGTTTTGAAGTGTTTATTTCACTGTGCTTTAAGACAACAGGAACTGGGCACTGTAGGACATGAAGAAGAACAGTAATCAATGTCCCTTTTTCATCCGTCCACACAGCAGTTCAGATCCAGTAAATTCCTCTCCCTGTCTGCCCCCTGCGGCTGCCAGCCATGGCATTGCGGCAGCAAAGCAGTGCTGTTCCCTCAGGGATGCACTAGACGAGATGCAAGAGACCTCAGGAATGCTTAGCACTAGATTCACTTCTTTCTGGTTAAAAATAACTAATTGCATTAGAGAGCTAAAAGCTTCTGTGTAGCAAGGCAGAGCCAGGCAATAGTGCTGTGCATGCCTGCAGGCAGAGCAGCAAAGACGTTCCAGACTTGTTAGAGGTCCCTCTCAGAAGCCTATTTTCCAGGTTTCAAAAAATGGAGATGAAAATTCATCCTTCTATCATCTCTGAAAGATTTTGTTAAGGATGCCCTGCTGTGCACACACACACTTTGCCTAGGTCTACTGGGAAACGGAGTTACAAATACAGTGCCCCTAACCATACTTTGTTTCTGATCCTGGCTTAGAGAAATATTGAAACAGGATTAGTGTTGCTTCCAGTCAGCTAAGGATCTGGTTCACACCATGCAATTGTTGAATAACGCTGAGGAGATGAAACTATTTACATGTGTTCAGATGACTGAAACATAGAGGTGGAGTAGACTGGCCCTTGTGTTTCATTATGGAATAAATGAGGGAACGGAGCTAAGCAAGAAGAGTGTGCAGGCTGACATGTGAATTGCTTTGTCACGGGGAAAATCCCACGGATGTTTCAGCTGACAGGTGTCAACCGATATGTCGTGTTCTTTTGGAATGATTCCTTCTGTTCTTCAACCGTTGAACATAGGGGTGTCTTTTATACTGGGGTTTTGAAGTTATCTAAGGAGGCTTTGAAATGAAAATGTGATTTAGTGAATTATGTCTTCTTGTGGCTGCAGTTAGCCGGACAGATCACCTCAGATCGGGGGGTTTTGCTCTTTGTCAACACTAATCAAATGATTTCTGTGAATAGTGCCTGGTATGTGACACACTACAAGTAGTTCATAATCCTTTACTAATGTATGATATCAGGTGGCAAAACAGTACTCCTTTTATTGCACATTATAGTCCTATAGTATATTTTTCTAATTTGAATGGATTTACAAATATGCAGAAAAGATTTCCTGGGGAATATCATACCGTCCTAATCTTACTTTTGTTGAATGATGTCCAATGTCTGCTTAAAATTCCCTGTTCTGATGGGTATTCCAGCTGGCAAACTAGAACAGTCACAGTAAATTCATTTCAAAGTGCAAATTAATATTTGCCAAGATGCGCTCACTCTCTTTGCAGCATTCAATCAGCTCTCCCTAAAGCATAGTGGGTGGAGAGACTGAAATACATGAGATACCTATTGCAATTCACATTAATGTTACTAATGGGAGTTTTAAATGAGAATTGGATCAAGCACTACATGAGTTAATATGTCTCTCTAGTACTCTAACTAATCAGTCAGTTTATCAGTAATTACGAATACAGCATTTCTGATCTTCAGAAAAAGCACATCGCCATCCTAGAAACCATGAACAAGTCTGATTTTCATGATTGAGAAGTGTACCTTTAGGAGTTGCTCACGACATTTCTGGTTTGGGTTTTTTTTCAGTTGAAAGTTTCTTGTTTTTTCCTGTTTTTATTAAATGGACATTTTCATGGAAAGTGCATGTTCCCAGTGGAGAATGTATGCGAAAAAAGCCTTTTAATCACCTTTTGTCAGAACTGTTTTAAACATTCTCCAACCAGTTGCAATTTGCACATGCTGAGTGTCCCCAGAAACCTGGGTTGTTTTAATAGAGTAGGTAGAACCGTTTTTACGTAGTATAGATGTTTTTCTTGTTTCTTAGAGAAGCACTAGAAGAAGTGTTTGTTACCAGATGTTTTGTGATTGTATTAATTTATGTTATTTATACTGGTATTTTATCAGACAGATATAGCTTTAGTAGGAGATTTCAAAATTAGTGATAGATTCACTACAAAGAATAGAAATTATTTGTTTTGTGATTTGAAGGTAGCAACCATAAGGGCTGAACAAACTTCATCTGGTTTTCTGGATGAAGAAGAGAAAGAGTTTCACAGTACAATGTGTTCAGATCCTGACACCTCTTCCATTTTAGATGCTTAGCTGAGCTGGGGCTCATCCAGAAAAAGAATGGTCCAAAACTGTGATATTCTGAATTAGCCTTGAAGTTAAGAGGCAAAGACACTGCAGGAGGTCATTAAATGTCAGTAACTGTGGGAGTGGGACCTGCGAAAAAGCAATACAGGTAAGAAGGACGCTAAACATATATTTGGGTTTAAGCCTAACGGTAGTTGCTGGCATACTTCAGTCCCACTGATGGCTGTTCTAGGTGACTGGGCAAACTTCAGGTTTGGAGGACTTGTAATGAGATTAGCGTTGGAGGGATCTTGGACTTGGAGCACTGGCAGCAAATTTTGTAAGCCCAGTGCTCTGGCTGTCTAGACTGTGATAACTGTATTGAGATTCCTGAAGGAAGTGGGAAGGAGCAAGATGGGCAGCTCGGAATGACTTCTTTTTCTTGGACAGAGTTTGGGAATGGAGCAAATGAGTTTGAACACAAGATTAAAAAAAAAATCTGTGGAACTGTTGGTCTTCTCAGCTAATGGCTTTTCCGGCTGTGTCTTCTCCTGTGTGTCTTCACCAAGACCCTGAATGAAGCATGGCAGTTATGAGGCCAAGAAAATTAATTTTAAGGTTTGTGCTTCTTCTGTGTCTTGAGGTTAGTGGAGTATTTTTTAACAACGGCCTGAGTTTGGTTAATTTATTCTGCAGATCTTCTGTGTTGGTCTTTGTTGTGGTGGGGTATAAATCAGCACAAAGACATACAGAAGTGAGTGGATTACAGGGTACGCGATTAAACTCAGGGGTTGTCATCAGTAAATCTCTCTTTTGCAGATGATTAGTGGGAGAATTAAGTGAGACATTTTAGACTCTCCATGTGGATAATCTGAATAACCATACTAGGAGCTGGCAAACTGACTTTTTTGGTTTGGTATTATTTTTACCTTTCATTTTGTTCTCTCTTTTCCAAGTTTAGTATGTATTTTTCATTTTGGCTGTATTTTCTGTATAAAAGATATATTTTCTAAAAAAGGGAAATTAACTCAAATATTTTTTTCGTTTGAAAAATGGCATATTAGGTGTTTTTTCTAAACTTTCTGTAAATTCAGCTCAGTTTCAAACTTTTCAGTTTGGGTAGTTGTAGGATGCATTAAAAATATTGAATTTAAGGCAGCTAGCAGGATTTTTTTAAGTCAATGCCTCCCTGAATTTCCATCCACATTGAATTTAAAGTAGACTTGCATTAGGTAGCAAATTTTCACACACCAGTAACCTGCCTTACAGGCCATTCTCTTTCTATAAATATTGAAGTTTATATTGAGTTTATACTGGATAGCACAAAGCTTTTCAAAGGTGGTAACACTGTGCCCTGGAATTGCTCTACGCATTGGTTGTGTGGAGATGTGAGGGCACTAAAGAATTCTGCTAAAGCAATCTTATTCAAGATGAAAACACGCGAGTCATAGTTTTCTTTCCTTTTTCTCCTCTTTCTTCACAGCCTTGGTGGCCTTTCAAGGTTGTAGTGGCATGAAGTAAATCAGCCCCCTCAGCCTGATGAGTAGCAGTTAATTCCTGTGATTGATACATCCCTGACCACGGCTGTCACCGAGGCAGAGTGCTGGATTTCAGGATATTAATCATATTCGTATATATTTCTGTTCTTCATGTTGTTGTGAGGGAGACTGTGCATCACTATAAAGTAAGGTCTCAAGCAGCTGAGACTCAGGGCACATCAGAGGTGAAAACGTCGCTGCCTTGCTGACCTTGAACTGGACTGAAGGCTTAACGTGGCGCAGAGGGAACATCCAGTGCCCTGATGGTGGAGGGACTGATTCACCAGGTGGGACCTGGCACGGGAAAGTGGTGCTCGTGTTCATGCAGGTTGGTTCAGGAAGCTTGAGCACTGGCTGGTGCCAAACAGTCCCACACCGGATGTGCGCAAACCCTCTCTGTGCTCAGCTAACACTGGAAGAGTTTAATCAATATTTTTCTAACAACAGTTTAAATTTCAGTGGGTTGGTGAGCCAGATGGTGGGAGATGTAGCACCATTCCTAACCTCAGGGGACCTTTCACTTCTGAGCTGCTAACAGCTATTTAATGACTGAGTAGCTTTGATGTTCTGCTAAGGTGCCTTCCTTTTCTCGCTTGTAGTAGGTTTTTTCCAGTTCCCTTAGCTTGTTCACTGCCTTGTTGAGCCAATAGCTTTGCCTTTTTAATGAGAAAGAAATGGCTTGCTAGACTCAAGCATAAAAATATTTATTTGCATTGTACATGCATGCTGAAAGGAAATCCTTTAATTAAGGACCCGAGAGGTCAGAGAAGATAAATGGGATGAATGAACTCAATTCATTTGTTGGTATATGTATGAATATGCACAGATTCAATGAACTAGTGAAAGCACAGTAAGTTTAATTCATGCAGTGAAAATTTAAAACATGGAAAGGAAAAGCCAGAAAGGCTTCTCTGCCTAAATAATCAAAGTGGGAACAGAGCGGAGATCAATTTAAAAAGCACACATATGGCCAGACTACTATTCACCTCCAGAATCACTGTCTACTTAGCAAACAGAATTGCACTCTTTGTTTCTCTTTGAATAAGTGTTTAAATAGTTTTTAGAATACTTCTAATGTATATGTTAAATACAATAAATAAAAGGAAGAGGAGCAAGACATAGTTACAGAAATATATGCTAGTTCTGCCCTCTGATAATGCAAGGTCACATTTACAACTAGCTGGTGATTTTGGAACCACCAAATCTGTACAGGATTTCAGTAGTGAAGAATTCAGCATGTCATAAGGTCTGGGGGTCTCTGTGATAGAATGACACTATGAAGTGAACAATTTAGAGTTGAAAAAAGCAATCCAATATAAGAAAGAATAGCAAATTTTAGTAAAGTTAAATAAAAATTTGTCTAATTTATAATTTGATAATTTTTCATGTTTTCAATAAATTTTGCTTCTGTAATGGAAACATAAGGCTCCCCCAGCTCACCAGTTACAGCCATCAGGTGCCATGCAGTGCATCAGGGTAATGTATGTCTGATCTTAATAGAAAAGCTGTAATGTGAATGGAGGAAGTCCTGCCCAGAAGTAGAGGAGCAGAGCTGCCCTGAAGCCTCCCTGCAGTGAGGCTTTGAGCCTAGGGACAACTGAGCGTCTGTTTCCAAACATCCATGTGTTTCACTCGGAGATAAAGCAATGGGAAATTCTGGCTGCAGAGAATCACTGATCTAGAGAATCACTGATCTCCTATTAAGCAAATAACATTATGATGAACAGCGCACAGAGACTAGAAGACTCCTTTATGGATTGTAATCTGGGTATTGCCACCTTTTGAATAGTTTTGCTTTCGGTCATCTCTGCTTAAGGAAGGCTGCTCTTGGCAGTAGTACTTCCAGAATTCCCCTCGTTATTCAGATAAACCATGCTATTCCCTTGGTTCTCTCACTTCTCATTCCCACACATTTATTTCCCTGCCATTTTAGGCCCAGATCTATTCTTGAATTGATTATGTTGTTCGATTTCTGTTCTTCAATTTTTTTCATTGTACTGATTTCTGGATTTACAGAAATTTGACCCACGATTTGTCACTGCCTATAAACTCTTTACCTTCTTTGTATCCCTTCCAAAATACTAAGCAGGTTCTGTGTGTCCTGCCCCATTTCTCACCTTTAGTGAATATGCTCCACTGACTCAGCAGCCTTTCTCTGGGGGCTCTGGAAGCACCCTTTTCCATGTGCTTAGAGTATTCCCCACTGCAGAGGCTGAGCCTGTTGGTCTCACGCTCAGCACTGTACTTGGGGACATGCTGTGCATCATGCTTTGTTTTGTTCATTTATTCACATGGAATTAAAAGTGCTTTGCACCAAAAATAATGAATAAGTAGGGCAGGGTAGTGAGTTAAAAATAAGCTGTGACACGCTTCAAGTGTTCCTTCATGTCCAGTTACATCTGATTACTGTACTACTTGCAGTGACCACTGTCACAATCATTTCCCTGGCACGGTTAGAATAGCTAATACAGCAGCTTCCCTACCGCTGGGGTTCAGGACTGGAGCTGCAGAGGAAAATGCAAAGCTGCACTATCCTAACTGGAGCACGTGATGACAAACAATCTCTGTTGGCAAAACCAGCTTTAAAACCCTGTGCTGAAAACATTACTCCATTATTTAGAATGAGTGGGTGGAGCAGGCCTATTACCAGCCACTACTATTGCTCTGTTACTGATGCTCTAAAAGTTTTTGAAGAAGACAAGCTGAAGTTGTTCAGTTATTAATAAAGATGTTATATTTTATTAATTTCAGATGAAAAAAACATAGGATATGATATAAAATTCCCTGAAGCTGAAGTACTGTTTTCAGTACATTGAATCATTGAAAAGAAGTCGTTGACTGAAATGACATTATGAACCTCATCTTATGGATGTTTTTTTCTACACATCTCTCTAAGTGGTCTCCTCACACCATCCAGCCAACCACGTCAGCTACCCTTTAGGTCCTCTCCTCTCCATGGGGGACTCTTGCAAGCAATCCTGTATGCCTGTTCCTCTGGTTTAAGGCAAGGCTCTGAACACCACGTTGGTGTGGGCTGATGGAGGAGGGCGCCTGCACAGAAAGTAGCACAGACATTTCCTTCTTGTATGAGCTGTAGCATAGGCTACCTTGGGTTGTGCTAATGTGGGGACAGCATCCTTTTGGTGTTTTCATAAATTCATCCTTGCCCACAAGTGTGGGTGACTCAGCTGCTGAGTAACAGCATTGGTTTTACTGGGTAAACTTTGCTCACAACTGTCATCTTTGGTGGACCAGATTCTTGCAGCAATGGAACAAATGCTCAGTTCATATTAATGCTCAAAGGCTGTGACAGCTGTAGTGCACTTTAAGGTTGACACCTGTTCAATGCTGGTTAATCCTGAATTTGTCCCATTAAAATACAATCATGCTGTCATTTCAAATGTGGCTGCTTTCTGTACAGACATGCACAGAACTGAAAAAGGTTTTTTATTCCACTCCAGCTGCTTGACGGAGATAAGTCCTATCTATGTCTCAGTTCCATGTTTTATATCTAGCAGAGGAAGGAATCCAATACACAGATATCACCGGGGCATTACTGTGTTAAAGAGTGGATGGATATAAATACGGGACTATGGACAGATGCATATTTTGTAATTCTCCTTTACAAATTTTTTTTAGGTGAGTTTTCAGGATTTCTTCCCTGCTATTTTTTTAACTATCAGTGTTTTCACTGTGCATCTGGCCAGTGGTGGGTCTGTTGTGGAGCTGGCTGGCGCTGGCTCTGTCCGACATTGGGAAAGCTTCCAGCAGCTTCTCACAGCAGCCAGCCTTGTAGACCCACTCCTACCTAACACTTGCCACACAAACCCATACAGAAATAATATCTGTTAATCTGTTGGAAAAGTTCTGCTGGTGACAGCTATCTCCACATGGAAAAAGCCCAGCATAATGTGATTGTCAGAAGTTGTAACTGCATTGAATGCATAAGCAAAAATGCCTCCTATCACATTTAAGTGGAATAAACTTTTGAGGAAAGAAGGACAAAGAACATTCCTTACTTTATCATTCTTTTCCATTTTGCTATTTTGTTTGTTAGTCTTTTGACTGTAAAATTCTTAGTATGTTATCAAATGACATAGATGGTAGGACATTGACAATAGTCCACTGCAGAGAAAAAAACCCAGCTACTCTGACCCAGAAGGTTTGCATTTGCTGAAGTTATTACTTGTGATCTGGTTTTTTTGGTCCCTTTTCATATACTGTGGTTCTCTTCTGCCACAGGCAGGAACAGAAATGCTGAAGTAGGAATACAATGTTGGTGCTAATATGGCTTAGTTCACTTAAAAATCACAGTGCGCTTCAGGGACCGCTTAAACTGAGCCTCTCTGTCCTGCCTGTGGAAGGTATGAGCCTCCCATTTTACTCCTGGGGAAAAGGCTGTGCAGAAAAGAGTAATTGGTTCTGCGGGGTAAGGTGTCCCATTTACTTGTGCCATGGTCACGCTCCAAACCAGACCACCTTCACTTATTAACTTCATGCCTGTATGTCAGCTCAAAAACATACATACTAGGAAGGTGAGATGCTAGGATGGAGGTAAACAGTAGAAACTCCCTCTGAGACAAGCCTTGAGGACTACAGCAAATAATATTTTTTCCATTTGTGACAGCAAAAATAAAGATCACAGAGAGACTTCTCAAAGTATAAGCAGAAGATAAACACCCGCCCACAACTGAACATCAACGGGACTCACCTGCTATCTGTACACACACAACAGGTCAAAATCAAAGTATAACAGTCTGGCTAAATTTAACTTCCAACCTGTGTATTAATATGGAAGTATTGCTATGGGATTATTCAGAAGTGATAAACACATAGGAAAGGAAATGCCAAAACTCAAAAAGTTACAGGAGGTGCATGCTTTTAAATTCCTGGGGATTTCAGAAAATCAGGATAAACCCCAACTTTTTCAAAAGACCTGCTTTAGGTCCTGGAAACTGTTAATGAAAGTTTACCGGTGGTGTTTGGCTCCTGTTCTCCCAGCCATATGCATACTCATGCAAGGAGACATTAAAACTGGTACCATCTGTGGCTGATAGTTTATAAGCCTTAATTAGTCAGAGTTTATCCTTACACTGAACACAACCAGTGTGTTTAGCAGACAGTAGGCCCACACATGTCAGCAAGAAGATTTCCTCTAGATATGCCATCATTCATGCCAGAAGAGTGGGAGGGGAGCTTTAGGGAGATGGCTACAAATGACAGCAAAGAGAGACTTTTGCCTGTGGTATTCCAAGGACGAGGCTAGCACAATCATTTTCACATGTCCCATGGAAGATATCTTCTCTGCAACTTACTAACAGATAGTTGAACACATGCATTTGAAACTGTTGTAATACTTCAACTAAAATGGATTGTTGGTGTGAATAAATCTTGATAACAACTGTCATCTCCAGGACTGTCACAGAAAGACTCAAAGGTCTAGAAAATCAGTTTTCAACTCTGTAAGCCTGCTTCGAATTGCTATCAAGACCTATCTTGGGCTGGGATTCATATAATCTAATTTTAGCTAGGCTTGACAGCTAGTTTAGCATGATTGTCAGTGATTCACCCCATCCTAAGATGAGATGAACCACATGAATTTTCTGTCTCTCTCCTCTGACTAGGTGACCAGTTCTGATTGAACCTTCTCCTTTCAATCTTAGGTAAGAGTAATTCTTTGGTCTAAAGGTACTTTGCATATTCTCTACTGCTTCCACCCTAACTCTGCCAGGATTTATCTTCAGGTGTCTGGAATTAAAAAACAGTAGTCCAATCCTTAGTGTCACAGCTCCAGTTAATACCTTTTTCTTGCATTAGTTCCATCTAGCTCTGGCCCATGAATATCAGCAAAGCTAGGTCCGTGGTTTGCTCTGAGCATCTGTTAAGAAAAAGAGATAGCAGAGCTTATAGCATGAAGGCTAATCCTTTTGAAAGCTGAGGGATCATAGCAATGATCCCCATCTAAAAGAGCATGAACTATCTCCCTGCTTCATGTTACTGACTGATAACTGGAGCAGATCTGGCTGTAGTCTTGGAGGCAGATGCAAAGCAATTCTTCCAGATGGAAGCCAGAGTGAAGCAGGCAAGATGCCATCTGGAAAGAGAGAGGCCTTGCTGTGCAGATGCAAATTACAAAAATGAAAGAAATATAAAATTGGAAACATACATGGTGAATGGGATGGTTCACTGAGTACCTTGCTGCTGACTCCAACCTTTTCAAAGAGTGCATTGTGCATAGCAGCATGTAGCTTTGTAATAAAGCCCAGAGTAAGAATCAATTTCCATCTTTGTGGATTTAGCTGGGTTTTTTTTGAGTCATTGTTTATTTTGCAGCATGGGATTTGGCCAGATTTTTGCACCAAAATGAATGTCATATTTCCAAGAGCTGATGCAAATGGTGAGATGTTTGGGCTCTTGCATTATAGAGCTCCACACACTCCACTGTATTTTGCCCAGGAACTGAAATGACAGGCAGGAGGTTTCACACAGTGGATAGAGGGAATTGCACCATGGAGCTAAGGAATGAGTTTCTTGGAAAGTACTTTTCAGTTTGATATTGGGCATGTTTCTTCACAAGAATCATATGGAGTCAGAAACAAAGAATGGACAAGGAGCACAAAGTGAGAAAGCAAGAACTGGCGAACACGAGGGTCCCAAAAAACAGATTTCTTTTTCCATGTGCCTGAGTAGATATGAAACTACTGAAAAGCATGTGACATTAAAGAACTACCTTTCTTTGTGTGTCAAAGTTATCTTCCAGGCTATTTCTATACCGGTCTTTACAATTGATCTTAGGGTCAGCCCAAAGCTCAAGCCTGTGGCTCTTTATAGTAGACCTGTCAGCTCGTCCTCTGGTGGTAATCTGTCCCAAGCTTGGAGGCTGCTGAATTACCACTGGTTCCCTGACCATTCCTCTCCAGAGCATGAGGGGAACTCATCTGTACATCATAGCCCTCCAGTTTGCCTTGCCACTTGCCTGTGATTTATCTTGAAACTGGATCATTTACAGAGTATTAATTCATAACAATCTGAGGATTACTAGTTGTGAATTCATTGCGGACCAAGAGGGACAGCTTTCTGAGGCTTTCTGAGGCAGCTCTTCAGTGCAATCCTGCATGTAGATTTGTGAATACATTTATGTTCAAGAGTCATCAAATCTCAGACAGGCTATATCTGTCACATCATTCTTTAAAAACTTTTTGTCATGGGAACAAACATGACAGAAGTCTGTGAGAAGCAGAAATAACAATGATCCATTTCAGCTACTCTTAAAATACCCTAATGTATTTGAGAACACACATGGATGGAGTCAGAATTGCTTGGTTGTGTGTCACAGTCCATACTGTCCTCACCTCTAATGGGATTTTACTTTTAGGACCTTTTTCCTTTCAGGTCATAGACCTCTGCTGTCTGGAAGCTGATGAGCATAAAGGAGTTGCTGAACAGTGCCTGTGACTGTACAGAAACAAACACGTGACAAAAGTGTCTTGTAACACAAATTCAGTGACTTACTATCGAACTCCAACAGTCCACAAAGAAAAATCAAAGCTCTTTCATATCATTCTGCTGGCACTAGGACAGCACAAGGTAGGTAAGGCTGCGGTAATGGCTTGAGCAGCTGGTTATGAGAAAGATCTCAAACTGGATTTTGTGTTACAGGAGAACTGGCATTCTGAGTATGTAATGAGAGCATGTATTTCTGATGGGTGTACTGGGGCTTTGGTCTTGCCTTTGCTTTTTGAAGAGAACTGTGACAATGCAGACCTGACAGCATTTCTCATCCACTCTGGGCTCTCATGCATGAAGCCTCAGGGGCTTCAGGCTCTTATCTCCTCTGGGATAGAAAATCCAGTGTTTCGCCCATTCTTATCCCAGAAAGTTATACTGAAAATGCAATTTCAGTTATACTGAAAATGCAATGCTTCAGGACATTTTTCTGAATAAGCTGAGCTTACTGGAGTTAAGAGATTTAACTCCATTATAACAGTTCATAACCAGTGGAAAATATCCAGCTGTAGGAATCTCAACAGAAATTACCTGAGATTCACACTCTTGTAGGGACAACTTTTGACTATTTAGAAAATCCATTAAAATCTACACAAATCCCTGGAAAAATACAGAGGTTTTTCTTGCTTACAGGAAACCAGGCTGAAGGGTCAATGGACAGAGAACAACTCTGAAGAAATTGTGAGAAGAGGGACTGTGATGCATCAAAAATCAGGATAAGAGTGCTGGAGGAAGAGATCTTTGACTGAAGACTTGATGAATCTTAACGAGAAGATATGATCTAAAATGCTGGTTTTATTCATACCAACCAGAATAGCTGTCCACATTTTTCATGTATAGCTCTAGAAACCTGCTGTTGTTTGAGACTGAATGTTTGAGACAATGAAGCATTGCTTCTAGGTAAGTCACTACAGAGAATACATACACTAATAAAAAGAAAATATGAAATGAGAAAACAATACAATCAGATAGCTCTTAAAGCAGGTGGATAACTGGTGGTAGGGCTCCCAACCTAGAGGGAGCTTTAAGAAGGCACTGACCAGCTGCGTCTCTCTGTCTTTCTTCAGGAAAACTGGACTCTCTTCTGGGTGAGATGGTGCTCCTGCCGAGCTCCTGCAAGGACTGCACAGAGGGCTAAAAGCAGCTGGCCACATGGTCAGGCGATCAGCTGGCCGGCCGTATGCATGGGGCTCTGGTTCACCAGCCAGCCGCATCCCCAGTGCCCATGTCAACTCAGAGGCAGTGGGAAGAGTGACTCTGCAGCTGCCCATCAGCAGTGTTTTACCCCACAGAAGGCGCTGTCTCCTGATGTGGTTTTGCAGGTGATGAGAAGGCAGCAGCTTACCTAAAAACTGCTTATAGTGGTAGAATCATAGAATCATAGTCCCTGACTTTGCACTCTGAGCACCGGACATCAGGTGCAGTCAGAAGCACCACTTTGCTGATAAGACTGTGAGATTTTGTTCAGATTAACTAACAAAAAATCATATCAGAAAAGACCAGAGCAAGGAGTTTGGAAGCAAAGCCCTTTTTTCAAAGTGTTGCTCTTAATGGTGTTTCTAGGCTGGAACAGAGAAGCTGAGAACAGCAATTCAAATCTTCAGCTTCTCTGCTAAGCAGTACTAATTAGGGTCTAATGTCAATTGACTTCACTATGCTTTGAATCAGACTGCTAGTGCTAGACTGACACCTGACAAATTGGACAAAATGAGCATCTTTGCAAATCTATTCTTTGTATACTGGCAAAGATGAGTAAATCAATCAGGAATAAGATGGAAACTGCAATATAGAGCTGAAAGCTGTCACAATACTGGCCAGATGTACATGAGTGATCAAAGAATAAACAAATCATTAAGTGGAACAGTTTCTTTCTGGTACCATTACTTATATGAAGAATTGAAAAAGTGCAGCCAGCCATTTAATGGTTTGAAATTTTTGGTGTCTGTATAGTTCTGAATGTCCCATTTCCAAATCTGAGCAATAGTGTAAGAAAGTGTACGAAATGTCCTACTGGATGAGACTAACAGCCCAGTACTCTCTATCCCCCAGAGACAGCAGGAGCTGCTATTTGGGAAGAACACAGAAAAGTGGTCACATCCTCCAGTCCATTCACCCTGAATCCCTGGCACTCCCAGCTGCTGTATTTAGGATGTCAGAGGACATGTGCCTGCCTAGTCCTCCAAGTATCCATTCAGACACCTGCTTTGCAAGAATTTGTCTTATCCCTTTGTCATCCTGCTAATACTATTAGTTTCCACAAGCGCCTGTGGCAGCCAGTTCCAGTTGTTCATTGCTGTGTAATTACTTTGATTTAGTACTGCATCTCTGTATTCACTTTATTCAGCCTCTTCATGTATTTTGTCTGCCCCAGCCATCTTCTCTCCAAACTGAAGATATTTTTTAGTCTCTTATAAAACAACTTCTTCCCTTTGATCATTTTAGCTGCCCTTTTTCTGTTCTCTGCCTCCACTATATCTTTTTTGAGGTGTGGAGACTGGGATGTCCACATTTACTCTAAGACATGAGCATGATCAACTTTTATATAGCTGCAAAATGATGCTGTCTTGTCTTCTCTGAACTATGTCTTGATGATTTCTGAGAACTGTCACTGTCAACTCCAAGATCTCTTTCCATAGGTGTCAGTGCCTGTTCTAAGTTCAGCCTCATGTAGGCATGGTTTATGTTCTTTTCTCTTAGATGTATCATCTGAAATTTATCTATCTTCAAGTTCATCTGCCAGTTCTGTGCCCACTACTTGGTTTTGTGAGGTACTCTGAATCTACATAATTTTGTTGCATTTGCTAGGTGTCAGAAAGCTTGGCTCAGCTGGAGGGGGCTTCTGATGTGCAGGTTTCCAGGAACTTAGCCATAATATGGCAGGGAACCTGTGGCAAAGTTCTGTACTGTAAGTTCCTAACTCTCTTTGCCTTCTGGAAAAGCGGTCAGACATGTTCTAGCGCCAGTTCCTAAGGGGATGCAGCACGGTGCCAAATTTTACTCATATCAGAAATCCCAAGGAAAGGTTGCACACACCTAAAGTTAATATCTCAACAGCTTTCTAAACCAAAATCACTATCTAACAACCTGCTTAAGTCACTCAAGCCCTTGATTCTCACTCATACACACAGATTTTACTGAGCTGGAAGAATATTTCTCCAAGGGCTGCAAGGGGTCTTCATCTCAGCAACATGCTGTATAAACTGTCATGTTCAAAGATGGTGACAAGCTGACAGCTTCCTAAGAAGAGCTTAACACATTTGCACTGCTGCCCCAAGGCAGGCAGAGGAGCTCTTTTGCAAATGCTGCAAATTAAAACCAGCATGTCTTTGTAATATGAGATAGTGATGTGCCGGGAAGGATGTACCTGGCACTGACAAGAGGGAATGAAGATGTTCAGTTCAGTGGGAAAAGTGAATGCTGATTAGAAACATACAGTGATCTCTCTATGTATGCTATGAAGCATCTGTATCGAATATCCACCTTGCTTTTTTCTGTGACAGAAATGAAATCTTGGCACTGGGAAGCTGATTTTTAGTGATAAAAATAGATCCCTTTATTTAGTTCATAAGGCAGCAGGTGATGTTTAGCCCAGTCTGTGTTTTGAGAGGCATTGGAAATGATCTGACTGGGAGTTTGTACACAGCTTCAGCTTCCATCCTTGTGAATGTCTACTTAAACCAGCATTTTGAGACCCCCCAGGTGTGCCTCCACAGCTCCTTCATAACGCCTTTCTGCAGTACAGAGAGAAGAAGTACCAGAATGTTGATATTCTCTGCTTTCTCAAAACAACATTGAATTAATTACTGTCTGTGGGGATGAGATGTAATGTAAAGCACAAAGATAAAGCTACATGTAAATATGCCTGCTGGCTGCAGAAGAAGTGTAGTCGTTCGCTCCCCTTCCCCACGTTTTTGTTTAATTAGGCATTAATAGATAAACGTTATTTTTTCTTGTCTACTGTCCAACCACACACATTAGTTCTGTCACAGCTTGTTTGTTCATAGGAGAACAAGCAGTTCAGAGTAGAAAAATCCATATCCCATCAACAGTTCTTATAATTTTACCAACTCCCCTTCATAAATCCCTCTAGTGACACTGTGAAAACGACTTTCTGAAAGTTGTTTATCAGGCTATTGGGTTTGTATGCTCTTTTTTAGCAAAGAATATGCATAACTTTCTATTGATAGACCTTAAAAATGTTTGTCATATCATGTCACCTGCTTCAAGATGTGAGCTGGTGCAGAGCCTAAAAATAGCTACTTGAAGATGATTGGACTGGCCTAAAGCCAGGCTGGAATCAAGGAGGAATAAATGTGACTTAAATTCACTTTTGCTCACTCGTGCCCAAAACTCTGACTGAAGACCGCATGAAACTAATTCAAATTATATGGCTGTGTACAAAAAAGAATGAGAATGAGAAGAGAGTGAAATTTTTACGCCAGTTCCCCTGCTGTTTTCATCACTGACTACAGTAGCACATTGGCCACGTTTTAAGCACTATAGAGTCTGTAAAACAAAGGAGTTGGCAGTTGTTGAAGAAACCAGTGGAAGATTGTTTCCCCAAGTGGAGAGTAGGGGAAGGAGGTGGAGAGAGAGCTGCCTACCTCCTTCCCAAACTTGCAGTGTTGTACAGTATCTTTTCTGCGGTGGAACCCTTCTTTAAAGATAGCACAGCATGTTCCTGAGCTAACCGGACATCTGAGTCACATGCATCATCAGAATCACCACAGCGATAACAAATACAACATTTGGAAAAAAAGCAGCTGTTTCAGATGGACCACCAGTGCCCCTTCAATAAATGTTTGCTTAACATTTCAGATTTGGAAGTCTCCATGAACAGCAATTCTAATGAGTGAAATGCCAAGTAATACCATCACCGTGTGTGGTTGGCTTCAACATTTCCAAGCATAGCCTCTCTCCTGGGCCATTATTTTACACCCACACTTGTCTGACAACTTGCTGAAAAAATGCATCCAAACAGACAATGAAGTGCCTGGATGATTTATGCAGGAGGAAAGTAAACAAAATATCACTGAGAGTAAAACCGTTTTAAATGCAACTATAAAAAGCAATATCAGACAGTTTCAAGTGCTGGAAAATTGCTTTTCTCACTGTCACTTGGCTCATTTCAAGTCACTCTTTTCGGATAAGATCTTTCTTAATGAAGTTTGACCGGACTTTGATTTAAACATCTGAAGGCTCCAGAACAATTGTTGCTAGGCATTTGGTGCTGTTCATGTGTGGACAGTTAGTTCATAGCCATGACAGAGAGAGAGTGATTTTCTTAGAAATCTGCTGAGAATTAAGACATTTGGTAAATTGGTAGGACAGGGACTGTGAAAGTGTCAAGTTCCTTGTCTTGTTTTATTGCTCAGTTTTCAGAAAGAATGGTTATATTTGCACTAGTACAGCTAGTAATTTTTTTGCCTAGGAAATTCTCCATATTTTAATTTTCACTTGGACTCATAGTCTTCTCTACTTTCAAATAAATCACTGGTTCCCAGTGTTAAACTTTGTATGTTCTCTCCTTTTGCCTTTTCCCTTCATCCCCATGTTACCTCTCTCTTAATAACAAAATGCAAGAATGAAATGCAAATGGTGATTTGCCCCATTTTACCCAGACAGTATGTCAAGAAGCTATGAACAAAATCTGTGCTGTGCTGTTCAAACAAATGACACATTCATTAGATTCAGCTGAGCATGGGAGGAATATTGAAGATGATGTGCAAACTGTAAACAATTCACCTTCTTCGAGATAAAGTGAATTATTTCAATGCAAGACCCAATTAAATGCAATTTCTTTGAACTCTCCCTTTTGTGGTCTAATGCATGCCTATTTGGGAAAACAAGAGTATTTTTTGGCAATTCTGACTTTCCTACTTGTGGATATAGTCATCCTAAATTCCTTTTTGGCTCCCAGGGAGCTTATCATATACAGATAGGGACTTTTCTATGTGACAGAATGACATCCTAGTTTGAATAGATATCCTGTTTCAAATAAAAATATTAAAATATGGAGAGCTATGTCTCCCACTTGTGAAATTCAGTTCCTGATGAATGTACTGATTTCTCTATTGTGTGAGAAACTGGTAATACACTATGTAAAACTGGTAGAAATACTTTTCAAAACTATTTTTTGCAGAAAATTCCACCTCTATAGAATAGTTCCATGCAGCCTAGCATTGTGCCAAGGCAAGTGAAATAATTTAAAATGTGGGCATCTCCAAAACACTTTTCTGGTGAAAATGTAGTTTTTTGTTTTGAAAGTGCCTAATGATCCAAAACCAAGGCTGATAGTTTTCAAAGTTTTCAGATCTGTAGATGCCGATACAGCAAATTTAAGAGCAGAGAGAAACTTTTAGTGTCTCCTTTTTCAGGCTTTCTGAAACAGATCGATGCCTGAAAACCATTAATCATTAGACAAGCACAGGGTTAGGGATAATGCTCCAAAGAGCTTTCCAACTAGATAGGTGAGTCTCACAGCACAGAAAAGCAGAAGACAGAAGGCATTTGAACTAGGAGCATCTTAGGCAAACAAAACCTTCTCAGCTGTTTTTTTACTCTGGGGTGGCAGAATATCACAGGTGTCATACTTCAGTTATTTATTACCGTAAAGTGTCCTAGATGCTTATAACCGTGCCTGTGTACCAGCCTAGAGTGGCCCAGGTTTGACTGAGTAGCTCTTATATGTCTCTGCTTGAGACTGAGCAACAGGGCATTTCACTGTCCCGGGCTCCAAAAGCAGGAGGTCTGGGCTTCCTTGGGATGCTCAATATCTGTCTTGTCAGCTTCTTTTGAAATCTGTTTTTTGGAAAGAGGAGCTGATGGTGACAGCACCCCATCATACTCAGACAAGGGAATAATGCAGGGTCAGCCCCTCCTTTGCCCGAAGGGATTGAATCCAGCCCCCGATTTCCAGGCGCTGGGTTTCTCTGGAGAGGGTGAGTGTGAGAGCAGCAGAGGAGGAGGAAAGTCTGTTTTCCACCTGTGCTGGGAAGACACACTGCATGTGTGAAGAGTTTAAGATTCACAGCAGTGCTCTGCCTGGTGGCCAGTGCACTTTCCTGAGAAAAGCAATCCGAAATTTTGTATTAATCTGCAGGGAGGAGGAATTCCTGCCAGTGGAGGGGGGATTGAGTGTACCACCCCCTCCTTTGGTGATGCTTTTAGCCACTGAGACAGGATTACGGTCACCTTCTCATTCTCCAGTGACTGCATTTCTGTCAGTCACCCCTGCTGGCCCTGTGAAAGGAAGAAAATTATCTTGGATTAATCCTGTTCCCTGAATTTCCCTGTTGACAGCCCCAGGCTGATGCTGACTGCAAGTTTTTGAACCATACATTGCCTATACATCATGTAGGGACCTTATGTGCCTGTTACTCCCAGGGTGCTTAACATTTAACCAGTAAAACACCTACATTTATTTACTGGATCTGGCCTAAAATGGTTTCCAAGATCATATTGCATATCAGCAGAAGAAACAGTACAAAAAATTATTGAATACTGATTGCAATTAATCACCAGATAAAAGTAGGTAAAAGCTTGCAGGAGTGTTGTGAACCTAGGAAAGCACCTGTTTGTCCTTACTCCCCTCCATCCTCTCTCCCTGCAAAAGCCCTGCTTTGTCTGTACGGGTGAGAACAGGCAAGAGCAGTGCAGTGTTGGTCCTCCTAGTCTTTGCCATGGAGAAGTCAGCAGGTTTTCAAACAGGAGAGTAATGCATCCTCATGAAGTCTTCTAACTCCAGGCTGGAAAGGAACCATCTGTTTGTTATACCACATACTGAGCCTGTGCTGTTGGCAATCTTCTGGGCTCTGATGAAGCCAGCTAAGCTTTGCTCTGGGGACTGCATACAGTGGGGCATGAGGCTAATTCTCACATTGGAAGCTGGTGAAAAGAGGTCCAGAGAAGATATGCAAAACGATTATGTGTTAAAAACAGGCCTACTGCTGCATAGAAACTAGGAGAGTAGTCTGAGAAGCGGCACAGAGGGGGGAAATGATATTATGTGATATTCACAGTGCATAGAGGCTCTAGGGAGAGAGCATGTTAAGAGGATGCTAAGTGAGAGCATGTACTGTGCAGAAGAGTTGGGGGGAGGAAGGGAGATGCAGCTCCAGAACACAGTGGGTGGGAAAGCTGATTCCAGCAGAGTGAAGACAGTCGAGTTCATCTCAAGAGATGGTCACAGCAGCAGTGACAAACCTTAATTTCACAAGATGTTGCTTATTTCTTTGTGCATGTGCATATGTAATAACTACTTTGCAATTTCAGTCAAGAAAAACACATCCTATCTTCCGATGATAGAAACTGCACATATGGGGGTGGAAGTGTCAGCTGCACTGTGTGTTGAGACTTCAAATTCAGTGACGGGTGATTCCTTGCTCCCTACAAGTAACACAAGCCCTTAGCCTGTTTGCATTGGGCTCTGGGATTTTTTTTTCCCTGATGGATTACTCCAGCCAATCATGGCATATACTGCGACACTGACAGCTAACCACTGAGGTGCTCTCCAGCAGAGAAACATGGACCTGTGGTATTTCAGTTAAGAAAATTGGCATTACATTAATGCCAAAATGAAAATGCTGAAAATAGACCCCCCTTACTGAAAAATTCTCATTTAACAGAATCGCTCTTCAAAAGGCTGCAAGTGCTAAAAACTTTGAAGGCGCAAAATTATAGGAAGAAGAGATTGTAAAACAAGATGTTGACCTCAACATGAAGCAAGCCTATCAGGTAGGTACAGGGAGACCTGGGGTCTTTCGTTCATGCTCCAAACTCTTAGATGTGAAAGACTTCCAGTTGAGATGTCGCACACGCTCATTAACCCAGTGCTATGCACAAGCAAATACATTCTGACACAGATAAGCTTAAAAAGCCATCCCAGGAGGGCATATTAGGACACTAGCACTGATTGTGCCTGAGTTAAGTTAGGAAAGTAAGCCTTTATACATGCATACATACACACACATATATATGTATGCAGAATGCAACTCAAATATGTATACATTATATATACATAAAATGCAGGTTATTGTTTCCAAATGCATTTTAAAAAGAGAAAAGTAAATGTTTGAATACGTTTCCTGAAATTTCATTGCCAATAAGTAGTGGCAGTGGATCAAGCTTTTGAAGGCAGTAGGAATCTGGTGATCTGGGAAGCCGAGTTGCCTGCATGTCACCCTCCCTACCAGCTTGTCTGTGGATACAGCTTCACTAGCTGTGGTGTGCAGCTGCAGTGCTGGAGATGATTTGCACCTGGACAAATTCAAGTGATCATGGAGGAGCTGGGTCTGCCTGCATCTGCCCATACAGACATGCCAATAGATGGCAGACACATGCTACTGGCAAGGACCGACGCCAATATTCACATATGGCACTATACAGAAGTGCTCCAAAACAGGCACTGAAGGGAGGACCAGTGTAAATCTTTATGATAGGAATGCTTTGGTTTGTGCTTCTCTGCAAAGCAAAGTGCGCAGAGTGAAGTTTGGAGGTGGCAGAACCCTGGAGAGCCCCAGACTTAGGAATGAGAGAATGAGAGGCAGAGCATCAGATGCATGAGTGCAGAGGGGTGAGATGGGCTCTCATGACAGTGGTAGAGGGGAAATAGCAAGTGGCACGATCATGTCTTATATAAAGGCTGACAGAGAAGTCCAGACTGCAAAGGGACTTCAAACAGATGAGGGATGAGTGTTTGTAAATCTTGTTAAGCAAGAGTTGAACTAAGATGGCAAAGAGATGTACCAGCTGCAGTGTGTTTAGGGAAGCTGATCTAAAAATTGTCTTCCAAGAAACCTTCAGGTGTTGGTGTATGCAATGTATGTAGGTATGTGTATTTCTCAGTTCCATGAAGAACTTCATACCTTGAAATTCTTATGGTCCACTTTAGTTAAAAAAAGTTTCTTTTGGAATACTGGTAGCCTTCAAGTAACAGGACTGAAGATGGTGTTCCCAATTCAGGTGATCACACAGTTGCAATGATTTAATGTCAAATTTTGAACGATCTTATAACTGAGCCAACATTTTAATAAATAGCAAGACAGGTTTATCTGCAGTCTGCTATTAAATACCTGCATGTGTGCCGTATTCAAGGAACTTCATGTCTGACTTCAATACAGACATACAGAAAGAAGGCTGTGTTTCTAAAGACCTTAAGAAACATTGCAGGTCAGACAAAAAGCTGAGTAAGCAGATGGTCATTAAAAATTATCTTCTAATCTTGTTCAAATATTGTGCTTTTTTCTTCAGATTTTTTACTTGATTTTTTAAATTAACCTCACAATAATAAAGATGATAGAGTATGGAAATGCTAAAATGTAAGGTGAAAGGCATCAGATTTTTAATTAAGCACCTGTATGCTTATTTTGCTAAAGATTATAGTCTGTCTCGTGAACACAGGTACATGAGGAAATCAAGACATTGAGTACTTGTGCTGTAAGTTAATAGAAAATGTGAGCTCCATTTCGAGCTCTGCTATTGATCTGCTGCTTGATCTTAGGCAAGTCATTTCACCTTTCTCTGCCATTTTTCAGTGTTTTTTTTTTCTTATTCTTCTGCCTCATCTTGGCTATGCTGAGTATTCCTCTGAACAGTTTTTCCTGGTGTGAGTGACTGAGCAGTGTGAAGCCCTGGTCATGGCTACTGTGCTAAAAATGGTGCCTGACTCTTTAAAGTCTGAGTTACTCTGAGGGTGGTTTCAGGCCAGTATCAGACTTGGCACAGAGGGATGCTCACTTGGAAAGGCGCTGCCCAGGGGTTTCAGTATTCCTAACTGAAGTCTCCATCACAAAGACAGGGGAGATGCATGTGAGTGGATGATTGTCACACAGGGAATTTCATCCTTGCCAGTGGCAAGGGAACACAAGGCAACATGAAGGGCTCAGACAATTGATATCAGCACAAACATCTTGATTAAAATGCTTCTGCAAAATAAAAGTCTTGTGGTCTCTAACGATTACAGATTTCATCACACAAATGCACCTCAACCTGAGAGCAATTGCCTGCACTGCCCAAAGGGGTCCATGTACGAAGATCAGCCTGCGCTTAGAAACTATCACAGGATACCTGGATGAGAGCTGTGTTCCTCACCTCAGCTGCAGTGGAGACACAGAAAGTGATCCACTGGCTTGCACACCCGGTCAGTGTAGAGCTGCCTGGTGAATTATCACCCGCTGCCTGACCCCAGAGTTATCTGCATGCTCAAAGCCCGTGGTGAAGGGGAGGCAGTTTGACTGAGTTCAGCTATAAAAGATGGATAAACTTAGCTCAGATTGCTGTAGCTGTGGGTCAATAACATGCACATAAATGACTCCTGTGACTGAGCCCACATGCAGTGATTCGCTAAGCCACTGAAACTCGAGTGTGCCTGTATGCCAAATACTGCTTGTATCTGCAAATTTGGGTCAAAATTTACGAAACCAGGTGCCACAACTTTATATTTGCAGCAGTTAAACAATCTACTGATTTTCTAAGGAATGCTAAGGCTCTAGCAGTGACCTACAGTTTTTCCTTCACAAACAAACAACCAGGTGAAGCTGCAGTGGGAGCAGTTCAGTATCCAGTGTTTTTCAAATCAGGCCAATATTCTTTACAAATCCACTGGATTGAACTGTATCGCTATATTCTCACCTCCTAAAATTGCAGCGCACAGAGACAGCACTAGTTTTAACGCAGCCTTTCTTTTCAAATCTATCACTCTAACACAAATACATGCTGAAGGAAATTGAATCTTCAAAGTCATGAGGTTGTGGGTCTTAAAAATCAATAAAGTGCATTGAAGATCCTGCTTAAAAGAACAATTGTTTTTCAGTCTGGATTCCTGTCTTCTGAACACTGCACTCCACTTCAGAAATTCTTAACACGTTCACACAGGTCAATCTCTATTGAACAGCAAAGTTATTTTATAAGTGAAAAAACCCCAGTGTGAATGGATCACCAGGACTGTGGTCTCTGCACTTTTATTAACAGGGAATTTTATTTTTGGGAGTGCTTGAAATCTCCTAGTTTGGTAGCCCAAACTTGCAGAGCTGAGCCATTCTTTTACTTGTTGCCATTGATAATAAATGTTGGAGGATTTTCCTGGCTTCTGAGCGAAACCTTATTACTGGGCAGCTGTCACTGAGACACAGTTTGCATTTAATTTGATAGATTATGTAATTGTCCTGGTTCTGACATAACTGCAGCATCACCTCAGCAACTGTAAACACACAGCTGGCGGAAGCATGCGCTGGTGAGGCAAAGGAAGGGAAGTCACTTCTTCAAGGGGAAAAATGCAATCTGGTTCAAACCTCGTGGAATCAGACTGTGTTTGGTTTTAAGGCATTGTTAGCTTGGTCTTACAGCTTCTCTTCCTGTTTCTTAATTTCTAGCATTTACTGATGATCAGCAAAGCTACAATCTCTCACCGAGATACTGAACAGTAGAGGGAAACAGATAAGCTAAACACAGAGGGAAAGCCTTGCAGGTCAAATGGAGCTGCATGTGCGTTAGTAACCCTGCAACAAAGCCTAGGATTCTCTGCTGTAAACGGACGCACTAATTAACTACAAGGGTTCACCCCCTATTAATTTGCTTCCTTCATTTAGACCCTTAAAATTAATACCATATAAAAGGCTGATCAGGTATGGGCAAAGGGCAGGTGGCTGGGAGGTGAGTTCTGCTTTGCCAACATCTCTCAGGCGTTCCTCCCTGCTGCGTGAGCAAGCTACGGGCTCCTGTGCAGCTAGACTAGCTGCTGAGGAGCCTAGGAAGCCTGGACATCATCCCGAAAGGTATCACAGCTGGTATCCGCAACCGGGCATATCCTCCCTAGACCAGCAAGAACACAGAGCAGAGGTAGAGCTGCTTGGCCCAAGGAATGGCAGTGAAAGCAGCAAGTGATGTACAGTGGGAAGGAGCAAGATGAAAAACCACTTCAAATGTTCATCTATCTAAACAGCGGATACAAGAGTGTGGTCTCTGTCTGTCGTCACTTTGAGCGAGAAGAGGCAGGACGGTCATGCACAGGTGTTATCCCAGCAACAGTTTATTTTGCAGGAGGGTGGTGTGGCTGAAGACAGTCAGCGATGCACTCCGCAGGGCCCAGTAGGACCGAACAGCAGAAATCCAGAGGGTGTCCTACTCCAGGCACAGGAAGGAGTCCGGGTCGTCTAGCGGCACCCCAAAAATCATCTCGATGGGCAGGGTTTCCTTCCCGTGTATCAGCCTGAGTTGCAGGAGTGTGTCGTAGGCAGCAGTGTCAGCTGGCAGCTGTGTGACAGAGGCATCAGCTTCCAGGTGTCTTTCACCAACATCTGGAACCAGGAGGCGGTTTTCTCGATATCCAAGTACGAGCTGGTGCAGAGGGTGTTGAGGAGGCTGAGGCCTTGGCTTTTCAGCTCATCCTTGCTGTGGTGGACGAAGGAAAGCATGTCGCCCAGCAGCTGCTCCCTCAAGCACATGCAGTGCAGCTGCACCCGGAGGCAGGAGACGGTGTTCAGCACGTCCTTCGTGGTGCCCGTCTCCAAGCAGAAGACGTGGCCAGGGGGAGACAGCAGGGGCACGAGCAAGCGGTAGAGAACATTGTCCTGGCGGGCACTCCACCCTTCATAGACACAGCCCACCCTGATGGCTGGCTGCAGCCGTGGCTTGAAGTTCCTCCTGGAAAGTCTTTGGCAGGCGGTAAGAAGCTCGTCTACCAGCTCCTCCACCAGCTTGCACGCGTCAACCCTGCATGACACTGGCGACTGGATGCGATCAGCAACACATCTGCCCAGATCCCACACGTCACCGCAGTCATCATCGTCATTGTCATCTTCTTCTTCTACCCCTTCCTCCTCGACATCGTGATCAATGTCATCTTGCCTTCCAGGGCTGCCGTGCTTGCAGCCACTTCGTGGCTTGCAGCCCCAAGAGCAGAGGCCCAGCAGCACCATTGCTGTAAGTGAGCAAGGAGCAGGACTTTCCCAGCCACCCTGTTCTGCTGCTGTTTCTGCTCTAGATGCTGCAGCAGCCGAGCCATGTTCCAGCTCAGCTGCTGTGCGAGGTGCTGCACGAGCCTGTGTGTGGCCGCATGCAGCTCTTTACCCAGCTGCAGTGCGTTCAGGAGAATGCCCAGCGCAGCAGGGGTGAGGGAGGCAAAGACAGCCATGGCCTGCGGGAGAGGGAAGAGAAGGGTTCTGAGTGGGGCTGGGCAGGAGGGAGCTGTTGGTGGGGGGAGCGAGCTCTGGAGCCCGCAGGGAGCTGGAGGCAGGTAGTTGAGGGGGCGAGGGAGCTGGGAGGCACCCATCTGCAGCGGTGTCAGTATGCCCTGCCCAAGGTGTTCTACAGAGTGGACGGACCCTGAAGAACAGTTAGTGACCTGCTAGAGCACTTGCACTGACACAGGTAGTGGAGGTGAGGCTGACGGACCTGTAATTTGCTGAGTCCTCCGTCTTGCACTTTTTGATGAATGGATTGATGTTGGCTTCCCCCAGTGCTTGGGCACCTCTCCTGTCCTCCAGGCCCTTACAAAGATGATGGAGAGAGGCTCAACAATGAGATCAGCTAGCTTCCTCAGCACTTATGGGTGCATTCCTTCGGGGCCCATGGATTTGTGAGTGTCAAGATTGCTTAAATGATCTCTTAAAGCGACTCGAGTATGCTGGTTTTCCTGGAGGGGTGCAAGAGGATCTGCTATGTACATACACACCTTAAGGTTGTTGGATTTCTGCTTCTCAGCTTGGGACGCAGCTAAGAAACTGCTGTCACTGCTCTGACTAGCCACACCTATTCCCCAGCCAGATGTGATGGCTTAAGTGTTGTGACTTTGCCCCCCACCCCCTGAGTCCTTCAGTTTAAAGCTCTCTACACCAGGTTGAACAGCCTGTTGCCAAAGATCCGCTTTCTTCTTCTAGACAGGTGGAACCCATTTTTCCCTAAAACGTTATAATCACTGAAGGATGTCCCATTGTCATAAAAGCCATAACCCTCACGATGGCACCAGCCGCGAAGCCAGGAGTTCATATTCATAATGTGGCTGTTTCTGGCTGATCCCCTTCCTCCAACTGGAAAAATGGAGGAAGAGATAAGTTGGGCACCGATGCTTTTTGCTTGCACCCCAAGGGCTTTGAAGTCTTCTCGTTCTGCCAAGGTTCCAACTTGCAGTGTCGTTTGTGCCTACATGAAAGAGTAACAGCAGATAGTAGTCTGTGCTCTTTACAAGTTGTGGCACCCTCTCGGACACATCTCGGACCTTAGCTCCTGAAAGGCAGCATACCTCATGTGCCTCCCGGTCAGGTCAGCAGATGGGAGCCTCAGTGTCCCTTAACAGGGAGTCATCCACCACGAGTACCCCTCGTTACTTTTTATGATACCAGTTGTGTGGTGCTGGCATAGACTCTCTTGCAGATTTTGCTCCTGGGTGTCTGTAGTTGTTAAAGCTTAATATTTGTTTTTGATTGTGATCCTGCAGGGTGGAGGCTGGAGCGGAGTCCTGCTTTTGCGGGTCACCGGGGTAGAAGATGCCTCATTCTCAGTGGTGGCCACCACAATAGCATGGCTCTGCAACCACTTACCTATCTCCAACTCAGCTCCTCTAATACTGCATAGCCTTTTAACTGTTTCCTGCAGCTCAGCCACCTGACATATCACATCTCCAACCTGCCCACATCTTGGGCAGGCATTTACTAGTGCTCCAGAAGAAGGATCTGGGCACTTACTGCAACCTGCTGACTGTACTGAAGTCTCCTTTGTTACCAGTTCCATCTGGGTGGAAGCATCAGACATCACAGGGGCGCCTACTGTGGGAGCTCTGGTTTTAGCTCTGAGGCGAGTGCCCACCATTCTGACAGGGATATAGAGCTGTCCCCTTGGCTGTGGTCTACAGGCGTGTTGCAGGACCCCCCCGTGCCCCCTCCTATACAAACTGCTGTGCAAACTGACGCCCCAAACCCTGACTGATGTGCCATGCCCTGTTTGCCCACCCTGTTTGCCATGCTCCAGGTTGCTCACACTCCTTAAGGGCTGTTTAAATCTCCCACGGTTACTCCCGGCAATGCCCATGCCACATCAGCCTTGCTCACTTGCAAGAGCTGCCGGCTCCTGGCGGGTCTTGCTGCTCTTCTCTTGGGTTTCCCCGGCTCCATGAACCCCTTTGTCCACCTCGGTTGAGTGGCCAGCTGTGGATATTACCATTGCTGCCGCTGCCTTCCTTACCAACTGAGTGCTGCTATCTTGGACATACCTTTGAGAAACCAGGCCTGTTGACAGCTGACAGGGCTTAACAGACCAAGTGGGGCTAGAACATCCTGGGCAACAAGCTGGCTGGACTTAGAGCTTTATGCTAGATTTATCAGGGGAAGGGGAAGAAGAGCCAGAGGCTGCTGAGGCATTAGGAAGCAACAGGGAAATGCATGTGAATAGTTTCAAGAGAATTAGGGTGAACTCCTCTGAAAAGGTGATGTGTCCGACAGGCCAGCTGAAGTGCCTCTATACCAATGCATGCAGCATGGGAAACAAAGAGGAGGAGCTGGTAGCCACTGCCCAGATGGAAAGCTATGACCTGATTACTATCATAGAAACTTGGTGACATGAATCGCTTGATTAGAGTGCTGTGATTGATGGTTATAAACTGTTCAGAAGGGACAGGCAAGAAGAAGAGGTGAGAGAGTTGCCCTCTATGCCAAAAATGGAATTGATTGCACAGAGCTATCTTTGAAGAATAGCAATGTGCAGGTCGAGAGCTTATGGGTGAAAATTAGAGAGCAAGCCAACAAAGGAATCTTTGTGGTTGGTGTGTACTACAGGCCACCCAATCAAGGGGAGGAGGTTGATGCAGAGTTCTTTCTTCAACGGCAAGAAGCATCATGCTCACAAGCCCTGATCCTGTTAAGGGACTTCAACCACCTAGACATCTGCTGGAAAAGTAGCACACTGAACTGCAAGCAGTCCAGAAAACTACTGGAGTGCATTGAGGACAACTTCCTAGTACAGGTGATAGAGAGTCTGACCAGAGGAGAAGCACTGCTGGACCTGTTGCTCACTAATGCAGAAGAAATATCAGAGGGGTCAGGACTGGAGGTAGCTGGGCTGCAGCGATCATGCCCTGATAGAATTCTCAATCTTGAGGGGTGCAGGGTGGGCAAAAAGTAGAGACAGGACCCTAAAACACTATATTGGGTGTCTGTGGCAAGGTGTGGGCAGTGGGGGGCTGCAGAGGGTCCTCTGTGAGAAGAGACCAGGGGCAGCTCTGTGATGGACACAGCTGGTCCTGGATGTCCCTGCAACAGTCCCACTGCAGGACACAGCTGAGCCCATCAGCCAAGCTAGTGACACCTCTGTGCAGATGCATTCAAGAAAGGGAAAAAGCTGCACAGCAGTGAGAAGTGATGAAAAAGCTGTGAGAAACAGCCCTGCAGACACCAAGGCCAGACAAGGAGGAGGGCAAGGTGCTCCAGGTGCTGGAGTAGATATTCCCCATGGAGAGGACCATGGTGGAGCAGCTATTTCCCTGCAGCCCATGAAGAAGATCAGAGTGAAGCTAATTTTCTAAATGAAAAAAATGCCACTTTGAAACAATATTTAAAATTTTTCTTAGAGAAACCTCCCGGGGAATGTTTTATTTTATATAAAATGAATTGCTTAGCTTGACTTCTATTCATGAAAAAATTTCTTGCCCAGAACCTAATTATCTGTCTTGTCGACCATTCTTCATAAAAATTGCCAAATTCTTGTACCAATATTTCAAAAACTATAGAGATTTGACAGTTTAAACTCTGAACTGGAATGGAAAGTTTATGGAGAACGTGAACCAAGCCATTGGGACATAAGGGCAATTTTGTTGTTTCTGTCTAGCATCTCTCTCTAGGCAATGATGAATCATTAAGTCATCTCTTGAAACATACCAGAGAGACTGTGAGAAATAGTGAATATAAAAGAAATCACAGATCAGTAAACAGCAAAAGAATAAGACGCTGTCAAATCCAAGTCTGTGACCCCTGATGCTAGCAAAGGAAACCAGGACTCAAACTGAACTTACAGCAGTGTAAGGCAATGTAACTTATGAAAACTTCAACAGCTGAATTCCTGCGGTATTGATGTTCTCAGTAATTTTGGGGGTAATTGCCTTGGACTGGATTTGGATATGAAGATTGATTAACTTTCTTCCAATGTTCATCTTCTCAGGAAGCCATTTTGGGCCCAGATTTTCCTCCAGAAGACAACTGAGTTCAATCTTTTACTCAGCAGACAAGGCCACATTTCAAGAAAAGCTTCACTCCTTGGATTTATAATCCAGGTTTTCATATATGGGATTTGAGTCTCACTGATCAGGTCAGAGGCTTAAAAAATCCCCTGCCAGGATCACTTCCTACTGAGCTGACTACGTTGATTCCGTTTTGGTCTAGCATGAGTGAGTTCCCCTCCATATGTTTCATCGTGAGGGGAGATAACTCATTTATTCACTTGGAGTCCCTGCCTCCTTCATATGTGGATGCAATACTCATCATGCAGATCCACTGAAAAACTAGGTCCTCCATGTGGGAAAACCATATTTTGGGAGAAGAACAACCAGTTAAGCAGTTTCTGGATTGATTTTAAGTGTTTTCAAAAAAAGAAGAACAATGAGCACAAAGAAACAAAATACATTTTTCTTCTTGAAAAAGCTGACTGCACAAGATAAATTTGTTGCAAATACCAAAACCAGGTTTGTTTATGCACACAATTTTTGGTGCAATACATTTCAACCTTCATACACAGTCGTGTGATAGCAGAGCAGCTCTGTTCTTATTTTTTGCACTCTATATAACATCTTGTCCCACAGAGCTATGCCCATGAACCTTTTATCTGATTTATAGCAACTCCACATTGCTCCATTTCCTGAACTGAAGCACTTATATGTATACCATAAAGCTATAATGCTACTGAGATATACTCACAACAAAGTTGAAGACCCAGATGAAAACTGAAGAGGAATATGAGAAAGACTCCATGAGCAAATTTTAAATAAATAGCCTTTTTATGTACACACTGGGTCTCCTTGCTGCTCCTTGCTGTACGTCAAGAGCAGCTCCACTGACAACAGTGCAACAACTACTGCAAGAAGAGCTTAACTGGGAGAAAAATAAGGTGTTTATGAATTTCTATTCCTGGTAGTTTTCACTGTGAAATGAGATTGAAACAAGGAAGAATAACTGCTTTCTACCTTCTGTTCTTCCTGAAAACAGTGTAGCACAACGAAGATGTGTAGCATCCCAGCTAAGACGAAGAAAAAGACAGCAGACTACAGAAATATACCCTGTATTCTATGAAAGAACCAAGAGATTAAAGGCTGATTGTGATCTCATTTGCCCAAGATTTAAATTGATGACTCTTATAGATATTCATACCTCTAAATGTAAAATTTCCACTTACCAGAGTGATTGTAATTAAACTAAACTAGATCCTTGCTGTTTTGAGAAGACAGGAAAGCTTTAAGATAGAGAGGCTCCTAAATAATTCTACCCCAGACAGCTCAGCCTTGGGAGGGCAGATGCACCAAGCTACAGAGATAAAGAGGCACCAAGAGGGCAACAAGACCGGAGC